>Ga0075435_100000208_pt1 | contig 35592 bp, 41 predicted proteins | sample RhiMethybrSRZTD4_FD_75302 | JGI IMG/M metagenome (GOLD analysis project Ga0075435, IMG submission 75302) | Populus rhizosphere microbial communities from Tennessee, USA - Rhizosphere MetaG P. TD hybrid SRZTD4 | ecosystem: Host-associated > Plants > Roots > Rhizosphere > Soil | place: USA...
GAACGAACGCTGGCGCGCATTGTGTGAGCAGGCCGCAAGGGAGCAGGATTTGGAGCGGCGCATCGAGCTTGTGCGCGAAATCAATCGGCTCTTGATTGAAGGGTTGCTAAAGGAACGGGATCGCCTAAATCTGATTCCCCGTCACAGGTCACGAATACTTCGCCCAGAGAGGTAGCCGCGTTCGCTCCAACGTGCGCTGGCTATTCCCTAGCTGCCGATCCCCAGATCCTCTGCCGCTAACTGATGCAGGGGTATGTCCAGGGACGGAAAGTTCAGGACTTGTTCTCTTCGATCTCAGGCAGGAGTTTAAGAAAGTACTCCACGGCATCGGCCGGTAATGCAAAGTCGTACAAGGCTTTTTCCCAGCATTTCATCCCGCCGAGCAAGCCTTGCCGAAGCGCTCCGTATGCTGCAACCTGGAGTAGACATCAGGATGGTACTGAAAGGCGCCTGTTTCAATGCCGGCCGACTCATGACCGCAGGCTGCACACTCGGTATAGAGCCGATTGCCCGCGGTCCGAAGGAAGGTCTCGGAATGAATGCAGATTAGTTTCATGAACATAGTTAACCTCAGTTTGCTGAAGCTGCTGATTTCATCTGCTTCCTCTTTCTGGGTGTTCCCGAGCTTAACGTGATCTACTATCCACTATACCCAAACTAGGGTTTGGGTTTAAAGACACGAAGGACCAGTATCAACCTAGTAACCCAAGGTAGGGTTTGGGTTATGTTAAACGTGAAAGTGCCGTGCTAGAATTCGCTCGCCATGGCAAGGCGCCGCAACAGCACTCTTCGCGCACTGCTCCCTAAAGCGGTTATAGAGATGTTTAGAAACTGGGGTAGGGTCGGCGGGACAAAAGGGGGGCGGGCGCGATCAGCAGCCAAAGCAAGGGCCGCAAGAAATAATGGTCGGAAGGGTGGGCGCCCACGTAAGAAGAAGAGTGGGAGATAGTCTGAAACTGATGTCTCAAGCGCCTCTCGCCGCGGCAGGACATTTCTATTCTTATCTCCTTTGGAAACGCCGTTCGATTTCCAAAACGGTGAAGGCTTAGAAACTGAGGTCGTTGTCCCCGAATACCTCTGCGGTAAACGCCTCGATAGCCGCCCCGCTGAGCCACGCACCCGAAGCCAGCCCGGCCTTGCGGCAGGTTTCATCAAGAAATCGGACACGGTCCCACCCGTGCTCAACCGGTACTTGCGGAAGCAGCAGCCCGCGGTAAATGCCCAGCGTAACCACCAGGCCGTGCCGCCCGATCTCCACGTCATCCGGATGAATTGGGCTGAGCCGCGAAAGAACGCTCAGAGAAATTTTCAATTCCGAAGCTTCGTCGCGGGTCACCGGCCAGAAACGCGAATCTTCAAACGCCGCGCCCCGCGCTGTTTCCGCCACCGTCCGATAGAGCGGGACCGTAGCAGCCACATAACCCACACACCCGCGCAGCTCTCCTCGATAGTAAAGAGTCGTGAACGCCCCTCGCGGTTCAGCAAGATGTGCGCAAGGCGCATCGAGCGAGATATCACGATGCTCAAGCGAAGATTGAATGGCTTCATGGGCCACTGCCAGCAGCAGCTTGCGCTCTTCCCCCGAAAACTCGCGGCCCTGCGTGCAAGCTGAGAGAGACGCCGGCGAGGTCTCAGGTGGCGGCGACATCGCGCTTCCTCCGCCGGCTAAGGACGAAGGCCCGGCGCCTGCGCTTCACCACGCGACGATCGATTCTGGACCAGAAGGCGGCAAAGTAGTCGATGGCCGATACCGAAGACAGAAAAACCATAAACCAGATCGCCACAAAGGCAATCCAGTGCACCGGGAAGATATAAGGTCCGACCGTCCATTGCTTCCAGCGATGATCCAGAATTACAGCAACGACGGAAACAATCTGCACCAGCATTTTGAATTTGCCAAGATCGCTGGCTTCAATCGTGAAACCCTCGGATGCTGCAATGGAGCGCAGGCCGCTGACCAGAAACTCGCGCCCGATGATCACCACAGCCATCCACGCGGGCACGAGGCTCGGATTGAACTGCACCAACGTGATGAATGCCGCGGCAATCAGAAGTTTGTCCGCAAGCGGATCGAGCAACATTCCAATGGTGGTGATTTGACCGCGCTTGCGTGCGAGATAGCCGTCAATTCCGTCGGTAAACGAGGCCGCAATGAACAGCGCCGAAGCCAATAGTTCCTTCTCACCATCAACGGACTGGAAGCGGCGGGTTGTCAGGATCCAGATCAGCAGCGGGATGCTGAAGATGCGAGTGAGCGTAATGAAATTGGGCAGGTTCACTGCGGCCACGAATAGAGGAAATGGCGTAGGACGCTACCCGATTATCCTCCACGTGCAAGTTGGAAAGCAATCGAAGGCGAGGAAGAGGTTACTTCTGCTTGGCGATGAGCTTGTCCTTAATTTTGTCGTAGGTGGCTTGCGGGATGATTTTCGTACGGACAAGGGCGTTTTTTGCCCGGTATGGCCGTCCATCAATGATTTTCTGCGAGTACGCCTCGCCAATTGCGGGCAGCGCATCGAGCCGGTCTTTGGCTGCGGAATTCATGGCCAACTTCTCGGCTGCCGCGCCGCCGGGGGACTTCGCAGCGTGAGGCCTGAACGAAACTCCGTCGATGCTCATCAACTCGGGGACATTGCCCGTTTCGCGAGCTGGCGCAATAGCGAGTTCAGGCTTGATCGCCGCGAGACCAGCCGAAAACACCATCACAGCAGCCAATATCCAAAACTTCTTCACAATTCCTCCTTACGCGTAAATCCCGCGCTGGCGAATGGTGTAGGCCACGCGATCAATCGCCAACATGTAAGCTGCTATGCGGTTATTGACACCGTGGGTTTCGGAGTAGCGAACGACGTCTTGGAAAGCAGTTTTCATAATGTGCTCGAGCTGCTCGTTCACGACTGACTCTTTCCAGAAATATCCCTGCCGGTCCTGCACCCACTCGAAGTAGGAAGTAGTTACCCCACCGGCATTGCAGAGGATGTCGGGAATCACGAAGACTCGCTTCTCCGCCAGAATCTCGTCTGCCGCAGCGGTCGTTGGTCCATTGGCGCCTTCGGCCAGAATGCGGCACTTTATGCGGTCGGCGTTGCGGCTGGTAATCTGGTTCTCGGTTGCGGCAGGGATAAGAATTTCGCAGTCGGTGACAAGCAGTTCGGCAGGATCAACCGGCTCTGCGCCGGGAAAATCTCGCAGCGTCCGGTGCCGCTGGCGATAGTCCCAAAGAGCCTCTACATCAATCCCAATCCTGTTATAAAGCCCGCCTTCAATTTCGAGAATGCCGATAATCTTGTAGCCCGCTTCCGCCATCAGGCGTGCCGCGTTCGAGCCGACATTGCCGAACCCTTGAATGATTACCCGAGTGGATTCGCGGTCCAAGCCGAGCTTCTTGACCGCTTCGTCGCAGACGACCATAATGCCGCGCCCGGTGGCCTCCCGGCGCCCGCGTGATCCACCAATATTGATCGGCTTGCCGGTAACGACCGAAGTCACAGTCTGACGCATGTGCATGGAGTATGTGTCCATCATCCAAGCCATGATTTGTTCATTGGTGTTGACGTCGGGAGCGGGCACGTCTTTTTCGGGACCGATGAATTCGAACAATTCGGCCGTATAGCGCCGTGTCATACGTTCCAGTTCGCCCATCGACATTTTGTGCGGATCGCAGATCACGCCGCCCTTCGCCCCGCCGAAAGGAATATTGACTACGGCGCACTTCCAGGTCATCCAGCTTGCTAAGGCCCGCACTTCGTCGAGGGTAACATCCGGGGAGTAACGAATTCCGCCTTTGGCCGGTCCCCGGGCGATCGAGTGCTGTACGCGAAAACCGGTAAACACTTCCAATTGACCGTTGTCCATGGCGACGGGAATGTGCACGATAATCTCGCGGTTCGGGTAGCGCAGCACCTTCCACAGTCCCTCGTCCAGGTTGAGCTTGTGGGCGGCGAGGTCAAAGCGAGCGGCTTGCGCCTCCCAGGGATTGATTTCCTGTTCGAGGGAAATGGTCTTAGTGGCCATGATGGTCTCCGATGATTGCGCTTAAGCCATGAAGATGCCGGCTCTCGCCGGTTCGAAACTACTGAAGAAGGAGAACAGAGCTTGAAGTATAAGCAGGCAACCGAGGCGAGGCAAGGGAACGGATGTGCCACCAGAGAACCGGTTTTCAGGCCCATGCCTCTAATGCAATCGCGCGTACTCTGCTCTGGCTTGTTTCAAGATCGGAATTCCGGGATCAGCACTCTTCCACAGCGTGAAGAAATCTTGGAAGGCACTGCGACTGTTATTCGTTTCGAAACCGAGCCGATAGGCACGGGCTAAGCCGAGATGCGCGAGTGCACGCAGCGGACAATTTTCCAATAGACTGCGATGATCAACAATCTTCTGAAACTCCGAGGCAGCCTCGCTGCCCCGGTCCAGAGCCAAGTAAGCTTGCCCGCGTAGATAAGGTGGATACAAGAATCTGCCAACTTCGACTTGCGGGTTCGGGTAGCCCAATTCGTAGGGGATGGAGGAGCGGAGAACTTCCAAGGCCGCCGCGGGATTGCTGCGACTGAGTTCGATAGCTGCACTAATTGTCGGCAGCCAGTACCCGTTGATCACGGTATTCAGGGGAAAACTCCGGGCTACTTCGTCTCTTATCATTTGTGCCCGCTTGATTTCACCGGCACGCGCGAACACCAAGGCAGCGAGCGTCTTCACGTCACGTGTGGCGGCCAAAGCGAGGGCGGCGTCGGCGTCCTTACGGGCGCGCTCGAGATTGCCGAACTCAGCCTCTCGCAGCGCCGCGTTGGCCTGCCACAGTGCGGCTGTTTCCTTTTGACCGCCCGCCCTGGCGGACTCCACGGCGTGCTGCGAATCTTCCCGGGCCTCGGTGAGCTTGCCGAAATACGCTTTGGAGTCAGATTGAATGGAAAGCAGGAAGTCCTCTGCTCCTTTCTGGCCGGTTACCCAGGCAACCTGGCGATTCATTTCCGCAACGTCACCTTCCAGAAAAGCAATCCCGTATTTATTAGCGTGTAAATAAGGATGCTCCAGCTTATGTTCGAGGGCGATTCGATACGTCGCTTTAGCTTCCTCGAGGCGATCAAGCGCGGTGTATTCCTCCATCAGATTCGAATGAAGAATGACGCCTTCGGGATTCAAACGGACGGCTTCCGTCATTTCAGCAACCGCAGACTGGTATTGCCCGAGGAACTCGTAATTCACTCCCAGAATATTGTGCGGATATTCGTCTCTGGGATAGGCTTGCGCCCAGAGTGCAGCAGTTTCGTTCGCCTGGCGCAAATCCCCAGTGACAATCTGGCTGTAGTTCGTGGCGATCTCGAACTGCTCGCGCTCACTCACCCGGTTTCTGAGCTCATAAGCCTTGGCGATATTAGCTGCCGCCAGTGCTGGTTCGTCCAGATTCGAATAGGTAAGACCCAGAGCGCTGTAGGCCAACGCGAAATTGCCGTCAAGATCGATAGCATGTCTGAAAAAGGGGATTGCTGCACCATCGCCTTTCCGGTCGCGAGCCAAATTCCCCAACGAAAACGCCTTCAGTGCGTCTAATGACGGTGTAGTCGCCTGTTCCAGCGGCGTGTCGAACCTCTCAACTGTGCTGAGCGATTCACCCAGTCTTTCCCGAATTCTGGTCGCAGCATCATCGAGAGCCTTGAGTACTTGCTCCTTGTTCTCTGCGGTTGCAAGTTGCTGCGCAAAAACGTCGCCGTTGTGGCAGCTGGTTGCCTGGAGCTCGATTACAAACTGGGAACCCAACCGGGTGATCGAACCTGCGATGTCGGCTTTGGCCCCTGCACGTTCGCAGACATCTCGGGCAAGATCCGGTGTAAGCCTGGAATCTATGGGTCTGGACATCAGCTTGAGTGTCGCTGCGATCTTCGTGGGGGAAAGGATGTTCACGACGGGTGACTGCTGCAGCTGCACTGAGACCGCTTGCTTCAACGTGTCGTCGAAGACGGAATCACCAGTGCTGTTCGCAAAATCGGAGATCAGGACGTAATCGGTATTGGCCAGTATCGGTTGCGAACGGATGTGGGGTACAAGGCCGGCACCTAACCAAGCCAGAACCCCGGCAGCTACAGCAACTGCGATAATTACGGTTGCCGGTCCCCAAAACCGGTGTAGCAACGGCGCCGACTCTGAAGAGTGACGATTGCCTGGTGCAGCTGACAATACCCTGGCGCGGGCATTCATAGAAAAAACTACTGCATACGCACCTTTCGGCATTGCAATTCTCACCGGGTCAAACTGTCCTTCTTGCTCGTAGTAATCGTGCAGCTTCCCACGCAATCGACGCGCCGCCATTCGGACTACCGGATCCAGGCGGGGGTCGAAGGAAGAATCGCGATCGAATACGTCAACGGCTAAACGGTATTCCTTGAGCTGATCGCCCTGGCCCTGGAGCGTGTGGTCGACCGTGTAACGGAGAAAACGCTTCAGACCTTCCGCATCCCGAAACAGAGCGCTCGACAGAACCCGCTCCAGTTCAGCACGCGCTTGTGCGTCCGCTGGGTAATCTCCCTGAAGCTGGGACAGGACGGTGCTGGACGAATTCTCGGAAGACGATGGATCCACCGTCGGCTCCGTAAGACCTGCGAAGGGGAGGAGGAGACACCTACTTGGGGCCGAAAAAACGCCACCAAGTTTACCGTAAGTTTACCCCAAAAATGCTTGTAGGAAGAACAAAAGCGCCCCAGAATCGGCGTCCATCGGAGGCTGGCAGCCTGCAGCTTTTTGGGGTGTTTCTTCGCGGATGCTGTTGGGATGGCTGACGTTTGCGACAGGTGGTTGCCTAGTGACGGCCTGCCGGAGAGGTCGATGCTCGCCGTGCGTATCTTCTGGCTCTTCGGCTAGCCCTTACAGTGACTCTTTCGATTCTTTTCGTTCCTGACTGCCCTGCGGCGGGCAACCTACAACGGCGGATTTTCCGGAACTGTGGATGTGAGTGGGCCAACTGGCTTTATCAGCAAGCCAAAGCATCAGCGGGACGTATGCGGTGAATCCCGATGGTTCCGGAAATCTGGGTTCCGACGCGCCACCGGTTACCACCATAGGCACTGTGTCGCGATAGCCATTACTTACTACGTCGAAGCGAGCCCAGGAGTCGTTCACCCCATGGTGAGCAAAATCGGCGCAACGAGTATCGGCCCAAGAGGAGGAAACGTAATGGGGGCACGGACCAAGCTCGAAAGGGGGTCAAGGGAGGCGTCCATGAAAGCTCGCGTTGGTAGGGTACTGGCCGCTTTTTGCATCGGCGTGATTCTCCTTGCACTGTCCAGCTGTGGCGGTGGTGGAGGTGGCGGTGGCGGTGGTGCAAACCTCACCATTTCCGTTTCAGCAAACCCAACCACGTTGCAGGCTGGGCAGACAGCGCAGTTAGGGTCAACGGTGATGCATGCCGGGGACTGTCCCACGGGAAACGAAGGGCTGCTGAATGGCCAGTATGCGTTCCTGCTGCGAGGCGGAGGTTCACCGAGGCTGGTGGCCATGATTGGCAGCTTCAGCGCCGACGGCAGCGGCAACATCACGGGCGGATTGGAAGACCTTAATGACACTGCTTCGGCGCCGCAAACGGATCTGGCGGTCACCAGTCCGGCCAGCTTGTATTCGGTGGGTGTTGACAAGCGTGGCTGCCTGGCATTGGTGACCTCGCAGGTCACGATCCTATTCCGCTTCGCACTGTCATCTGTATCAGGAGGTGGCCGCGAAGGGGCGGATCATAGAATTCGACGATGCCACCGGCGATGGAAGACGGGCAGAGGGCTTCCTTGTGAAACAGGACCGGTCATCGTTCGCAACCAGTCACTTTCAGGGCAAGTACGCCTTCGGCTTGTCGGGTCCGGACGCGACGAATAACCGCTTTGTCAGCGCGGGGGTGATTCAGGCCGGCTCCGGATCATTGACTAGCGGGAACATGGACACCAATGACGTCGGCACGGTGACCTCGAATGTGACCGGGGTTACGGGCGTTACAGTGTGTCTGGGAGTGGCCGCGGGACCATGGTTGTCGATGTTGGCGGGGGTTCGAATTTTGTGTTGTACCTGGTTTCTGACGCTGACTTCATTGCCATGTCAAGCGACGCTCTCAGTGTGTCGCATCCGCTGCTGAGTGGGGAATTCCGGGCACAAACTCTGACCAGCTTCGGCGATTCATCACTCAACGCGCCGGCAGTGTTTACCTCGGTCGCGTTTGACCCAACGAGCAATCGTCCAGTTGCGTCGATCGGGCAGGTAACGCCTAACGGGACCGGGAGCGCAAATCTGGTGCTCGATATCAATGACGCCGGCACGTTCGTGGCGTTGCAATCCACGGCGATGACCTATAGCGTGAGCCCGAATGGGCGAACGGCCACGACCGGTTTCACTCACTCTCCGGTGTTTTATCTTGTGAACGCAAATCAAGGCTTTTTCGTGGGCACCGATCCGATCGCTTCTGCGGGGCAATTCGAGCCGCAAACCGGTGGTCCTTTCAATAATGGGTCGCTAAATGGGACGTATTGTTACGGCACTGACGGTGCGGCTATTGGGAGCAGGTTGACCGCGGTCGGCGCCGTTAACTTTGATGGCGACAAAAATGACCAGGCCACGGAGGACGATTCAAGTCCGGCTGGGCTGGCTCCGAACTTGCCACTTTCCAATACCCAGTATTCTTTTTCCTCCACCTCCTCCACGCCGGGCCGCGGCACGCTGGACGCCCAAGGCAAAAACGGTGGCTTACATCATCTCGCCGACAAAACTGGTCTATATCAACACGCCGGCGACCAAGCCGAGAGTAGTAATAGTCGAGAAATAAACTGGTGATCTTGGCGAGCTAATCCTAAATGCACATGTCACCCGTCAGCCCGACTGCGCCGTATTAGGCGCAAGAGGGCGCAGCCTAGGAAGACTGCGTCTGCAGGGAGACTTCCACGCCTTCGGCGGCGGCGCTGACCTTTGGATAGTAGTTGCGGGCTTCTTTTACTACTTTATCGATACATTCATCATCATGATCGGGATCATGGTGGAACAGCACTAATTCCTTCGCGCCGCTTTCCATGACTACCTTGATGGCCTCCCGCCAGTGGCTGTGGCCCCAGCCTCGCTTGCGCGCTTCGTACTCTTCCGGCAAGTATTGGGCGTCGTAAATGAGCACGTCCGCTCCAGCGGCGAGCTGTCGAACGGCCTTGTCGAAGACGACATCTCCGGGCTCGTTATCAGTCGCGTAGACGACTGCACCATCGGGGGTTTCCAGGCGGAAGCCCATGCAACCTTGCGGGTGATTAAGCCACTTGGCATGGATGTTTACGCCATCAAACGAAACTCGTCCTTCTTCGATGTCATAAAAATTGCGTTGCGCCTTCATTTCGCTCAGGTCCACGGGAAAATAGGGAGAAGCCATCTGCTCTTCCATTACTCTCTTAAGGCTGCGGGTTCGCTTCGACGAATGAAAACTGAAACGGTTCTCGCTTCGATCGTACAGCGGTCCGAAGAACGGAATCCCTTGGATGTGGTCCCAATGGAAGTGGGTTACGAAGACATGCGCATTCAGGGGCCGGTTTTCAAATTCACGGCGAAACTGCTGCCCCAGAACCCGAAAACCAGTACCACAGTCGAAGATGAAAACCCCGTCGCGGTAGCGGACTTCGACGCATGAGGTGTTGCCTCCATAGCGGAGGTTTTCCGGCTGGGGAGTTGGCGTAGAGCCACGCACGCCCCAAAACTTAATTCGCATGGTCTGGCTTCCTTATTCCATCTTGAGTCTGCAGGCATGATTCGTCAATTTGCATACTGGTTCCCGGGCGGTACTGGCGTAACCCCAGGACAGTCGGCCACGCTTCACATGGGCGAAGCTAGTGACAATTTCCCGCGTGGAACGTCTACACTTGGTTGTACCTCTGCGTGCTCAATTTCCAGGTAAAGAGGACTACATGCGTTTTCTCCTCGTTGTGGCTGTGATTTCCCTGTTTTGTGCCACATTAGCAGGTCAGGAAAATCAGTCATCCGCGCCCAGTTCTCTACCCAAACTGGAGCGCTTTAGTCCGGATCAGGTCGACAAGTCGCTCGATCCCTGCACAGATTTCTTCCAATATGCGTGCCGCAAGTGGAATGTAGCCAATCCTATTCCGCCGGACCAGGCGTCATGGGGTACGTTCAATGCGCTGGCCATCTGGAACATCGCAGCCCTTCATAACACGCTAGAAGCGGCGGCCGCGGCATCGAATCCTGGCGCGGTGGAAAAGCAGGTTGGCGATTATTACAGCGCATGCATGGATGAGTCCGGGATCAACAAGGCGGGCGTGGCCCCGCTCAAGCCCACGCTGGACCGAATCGCCGAGCTAAAGAACAAATCACAGTTGCCCGAAATTGTGGCTTACATTCACCAAATCATCAGACCGGCCAACCTCAACTACCTAGACGCCCAATATCCCGGAGTGCTTTTTGGAGCGTATGCAACGCCGCGGTTTGATGATGCTCGCATGATGATTGCGGCGCTCGACCAGTCGGGCATGGGGATGCCGGCCCGTGAATTTTATCTGAAGGATGATGAGAAATCGAAGCAGATCCGGGAAGAGTACACAAAGCACATCGCGCGGATGCTGCGGCTCAGTGCAGAGCCGGAAGCGCAGGCCGGCGAGGACGCGCGAACGATCCTGGCGATGGAAAGTGTGCTAGCCAAGTCCGCCATGGATATTGTGCTTCGGCGTGATCCCAAGAATCTGAACAATAAGATGTCGCTGCAGCAGGTGAAGGCGCTGACGCCGTCGTTCAACTGGACCCAGTATTTCGAGAGCATGCAGGCTCCCACTTTGCCGGAGTATCTGGTGCTTGCGCCCGACTTCTTCCGCGGCGTCGAGAAACTGATTGCTTCGGAATCTGTCGATCACTGGCGGGCGTATTTGCGGTATTCGACTCTGAGGTCTTTGGCGAACTCGCTGAGCCACCCGTTCGTGGAGGAAAACTTCTCATTTTTCGGGCGCACGCTGGCTGGAACGCAGCAGATACAGCCGCGCTGGCGACGCTGCTCTATCTATGCCGATACCGACCTCGGAGAAGCAGTGGGGCAAGCCTATGTGGCCAAGTACTTCCCGCCGGAGAACAAAGAACGCATGCTGCGGCTGGTGAAGGCGCTGGAGAAAGCGCTGCACCAGGATATTGATGCCCAGTCCTGGATGTCTTCTGAGACAAAGCTGCGGGCACACCAGAAGCTGGCGTCACAGGTAGATAAGATCGGCTATCCAGACCACTGGCGCGACTACTCTTCGGTCGAGATCAAGCGAGACGATTTTCTCGGCAACGTCGAACGCGCCTCGAAGTTCGAGATCCAGCGCCGCCTCGCCCAGGCCGGTAAGCCTACCGACCGCTATCTTTGGGGTATGACGCCGCCAACCGTGAATGCTTACGAAGATCCGCAGACCAATACGATCAACTTCCCGGCCGGAATTCTTCAGCCGCCCTTCTTCGATGCCTCGCAAATTGACGCAGTGAACTTTGGCGGGATTGGAATGGTCATCGGGCACGAGATCATCCACGGCTACGATGATCAAGGGCGCAAGTTCGACGCTGATGGGAACCTAAGAGACTGGTGGACAGCGGCGGATGCCGCCGCCTACGAGCAGCGCGATCAGTGCATCACGGACCAATATACGCAGGAAGTTCCTGAAGCCGGAGTAAAACAAGACGGTAAGCTTTCTGCCGGGGAGGACACTGCCGATAACGGCGGCATTCACATTGCGCTATCGGCTCTTGAGAATACTCTCCAAGCGCAAGGCAAGAATCTGGATAGTCCGGCGGAAGGCGGGCTCACGCAGCTGCAAAGTTTCTTCTTGAACTATGCGACGATCTGGTGCGGACAGCTTCGGCCTGAAGCGTCACGCACTGCGGTGCTTACTCAAGGACACTCGCTGAATCGGTATCGCGTGAATAACGTGGTCAGCAATCTGAGTGAATTCTCACACGCGTTCAGCTGTCATGCGGGGCAGCCGATGGTGCGGGCGAATGCATGCCGGGTGTGGTGAGGGGGTGCGGAGAACCTAGAAAATCGTGGGAAGCTTGCATCGTGACCGCGACGTACCCTATTCTTTGATGGTCAGCTCACGCTCCGGTGGGCTCCTAAGATGCAGCGCCTGACTGCCAGATTGCTGCTGGTTTTACTGCTCGCGGGGACGTTCACGCCCGTCGCACTGGCGATTTCCATGCCGACGCCGCATCCCTGCTGCGCGCGCAAGACGGTACATCAACATTCCTCGCAGGGTCGTTTTTTTCGGTCTGTTTCGTGTGAAGACCACCGCTGCTGTGCGCCAGTCACAAAGGTGGAATGGGCAGAAAGCGTAATTCCCGGTCCATCCCGGGTGCAATTCGCGCACACCGAGCAGGTGGTCGTCACGCCTGTAGCATCGCTCTCCTATCGTCGTGAGAAATCTCACGCGGTCCGCGCCCCTCCGCGCAACCTCCAGCACTTTAGCTAACGATTGCATAAGAAGTTACGAGGCGATTTTCGCTCGCCTGAACTCTCTTATCTCAGCAGCGGGCACGGGATACATACGGGAGAACAATGCGATTCCTACGCATTTTGCTGCTCATTAACTTGCTAGTGCTGGCCGGTTCGGTCAGTGCGTCGATTTTCGGCTCGCTCAGCGGACTCATTCACGATCCGCAACATCGCCCGGTGCAGGGCGCCAAGGTGGTGGTTCGCAGTGCAACTTCAGACTGGAGCAGGGTTGTCAGTTCTAATGAGTCCGGCGAATTTCGTTTTGAGGCCGTGCCACTAGGAACTTACGCAGTGACGGTGGAACTCGCAGGCTTCGCCACACAAGAGCAAAAGCTAACGCTATCTTCCGGCCGGGACGCGCGCCTTCACTTTGCGCTCACCATCGCCCAAGCTAAAGAGAGAGTTCAGGTCAGCGACATTTCACCCGAGGTGAATCCGCAGTCGTCGACGGCCGAGACGGTCATCAGCCGCCAGCAGATCGCGTCTACCCCGGGTGCCGACCAGGCCAACAGCATGGCCATGATCACCAACTACGTCCCAAGCGCATACATGGTTCATGATCAACTCCACATTCGCGGAGGCCACCAGGTTTCCTGGCTGCTCGACGGAGTTCCGCTTCCAAATACGAGCATTGCCTCCAATGTCGGTCCGCAATTCGATCCCAAAGACATCGACTACCTCGAAGTGCAGCGGGGAGGTTATTCGGCAGAATATGGCGACCGCACTTATGGCGTGTTCAATGTGGTCACCCGTTCGGGCTTTGAGCGAAACCGCGAGGCCGAGCTGGTCACAAGCTACGGCAGCTTTCACAACACGAACGATCAGATCAGTTTTGGTGACCACAGGGATCGCTTCGCCTATTACGGAAGTCTCTCCGGATATCGCACAGATTTAGGCTTGGAGACGCCAGTCCCGGAAGTGACGCATGACCAAGCCGCGGGATTGAGCGGCTTCGGTTCACTCATTTTCAACAAGGATCCCACGGATCAGCTGCGCCTTACCACTTCCGTACGTGGCGATCACTATCAGGTTCCTATCAACCCGAGTTCCACCGCGATCCTTCACGATTTCGAGAATGAACGCGATTCGTTCGTAAATCTTTCCTGGCTGCACACGGCCGGCGATGGAATCCTGCTCACAGTTTCGCCCTTCTATCATTTCAACCGCGCGCACTACAGCGGAACGCCAACAGATGTGATCCGGTCAGATTACGACCGTGGATCGACCTTCTTTGGAGGGGTGAGTACAGTTGCGGTCATCCGGCGACGGCACAATTTCCACGGTGGATTGCAGGTGTTCGGGGAACGCGACAACCAGTTCCATTCCGTGCTGGATAGCTCAGGCGAAAACTCCGTATCTCCACAACGGACGATCCCGTGGGCAAACGTGGAAGCGCTGTTCCTGGAAGACCAATGCAAAGCGACGGGTTGGCTAACCCTAAACGGCGGCTTGCGTTTCACACATTACGGCGGACCCGTAAGCGAAAACGCGGCTGATCCCCGCATCGGCGCCGCCGTCCAGATACCACGGCTACGCTGGGTGCTGCGGGCATTTTACGGACGCTACTATCAGGCGCCGCCGCTGGTTACGGTCACAGACCTGGCGCTCAGCAGCGATCAATTCTTTCTGCCGATTCATGGAGAGCGTGACGAGCAGCGCGAATTCGGCCTCAGCGTTCCCTTCCGGGGATGGACTCTGGACATTTCCAATTTTCGTACCGCGGCGAGGAATTTCTTCGACCATGATCCACTCGGAAATTCCAACGTGTTCTTCCCGCTCACCCTTGAACATGCCAGGATTCGGGGTTGGGAAACGACACTCAATTCACCGCGCATCGCGGGACGTACCCAGTTTCATATCGCCTACTCTCATCAGTATGCGGAATGGTCTGGGCGGATCACAGGCGGGCTAACGGATTTCAAAGCATGCGAAGCTCTCTTGTGTACTCTCGATCACGACCAGCGCGACACACTTGCCGCTGGCTTTAACCTTCAACTCCCCTGGCGAGTCTCGGCTGATTTCAATACCAGTTATGGCTCCGGATTCCTGGACGGAGACGGCCCATCGCATTTGCCATCACACACAACGTTTGATCTGGCCGTTGGAAAATCGTTTGGAGAGAACTGGGCAGTTCGGGTAACGGCGCTGGACCTGACCAACCGTCGCTATCTGCTCGATAACAGCAACACTTTTGGAGGCACCCATTTTGCGAACCCAAGGGAGATATCGGTTCAGCTGAAGTACCGTTTCCATTACTGAACATGAGCTGCGATTGCCCCCAAGGTTACCGTTGTTACCTGAAACCCTCAGGTATCTCGTTTGCAGGTGGAATCCAGGAGGTTCCGCCCTTCGTGTTACGGCTTGATTACTTGTCTTGCGTGCTTACGATTTTGTCCACGATTCTGGTCGGGAAGAAACACTGGGAAGGCTGGGTTCTTGCGGCACTTAATAGCGTAATTGTTTGCGTGATTGGACTTAAGACATCGCAGTTAGGTTTTATTCCCGCCAATCTGTTCTGCATTGTTCTGTACGCCATGAATCTTCGCACCTGGCGGAGAGCCTAGATCTCGCCAAATCCTGTCATGGATTGCCACTTTTTGTTCTTGCCGGCAATGTGCCCTTTTGTAATTCTAGATACCCAGTTGACACGCTTTTTCTCGCAGCCCCGTACAACTCCAGTATGCCCTTCACAGAAGCCGAAAATTAACGTCGCTTTAGCATACGGCACTCTGGCCGAGTTTAATATCTGCCAATGCCGCCGGAGCCTCTTGCTATTGAAGACATGGGCAGACCTCACAATGGAGAGCGCATCCTGCGACTCAAAGATCCGATCCTTATCAGCAATTTGTTCGCCTTTCAGACGAAGGTGCGCACCAACAAGTCAGAGAAGCTGATCCTTGGCTTATCCGAAATGTCCTATGTGGATTCGGCGGGAATCGGCGCTCTGGTCGGCGCCTACGTCACCGAAGACGGTCGCGGCCTGGCGCTAGTCGAGGCCAGCGATCGGCTGCGTTATGCTCTGCAAGTGACGCAGGTTGAGCAGTTTTTCCGTTTCCTTCCAAGCATTGACGAAGCTCACGCGGCCGCGGCTTAGACGTACCGAACACAAAAACTAAGGGCGGCCTTGGCGGCCGCCCTGTCGTCCGGAATTTAGTTTTTAGTGGTTTACGCGGGCTTCACATTCTCGGCCTGCCACCCTTTCGGGCCTTTGACCACGTCGAATTGAACTTGCTGACCTTCTTGCAGGCTGCGGAATCCGTTCGCCTGGATTGCCGAGAAGTGTACAAACACGTCCTCGCCATTCTGGCGGCTGATAAATCCATAGCCCTTGGCATCGTTAAACCACTTTACTGTTCCTGTTTCCATGGTGTTGCTTTTGTTCCTTTGTATTGATGTAGCGCTGAATTACTCGCTGGACTTCTGCAGGCAGGTCACGCTGGGTTGAGCGGAGATACTGCTAATTGCAGGAACCGCAAGATCAAACGCAGCTACATTGTATCTAATTGCTTCAAAAATATCCACCATTTCGCCCACCAGGCCCACCCGGCTGATTCTTCGACACTTGATGGGCCTACGCCCCAGAATGGATGGAACCAACCTGTCGAAAATACAGGATGTATGGTATCCAACATCGAATGGCGAAGCTGCTATGAAAACCAGAACCCGCCTGGTGTTACCGATGCCACGCCGCAAGTCCAGCCCACTCGAGAGGCGCCGTCGAACCCCGCTGTACGCCGGCGCGCCAGAACAGCCATCCGTGACATTTTCAAAACGCGAGAGTGAACCTGGCCAAGGCCCGAATCAACAAATGGCTGGAACTTGCCGACACAACGTTAGAAAAACAGGACGAAGCTGAGGAAGAGGCCCAAGGCACGCGAGGGAAGCGGAAGAAGTCTGCCTGATTCAGCCGAATGTCAAAGGTGTGAACGGGTTGCAACTTTGCCGCGCTGCCTGCATGATTGCTGTATGGTTCGGCGTGCCTGCGTAGTTCTACTGGCGGCAATTCCCCTCGCGTTCGCTGGAATTCTGGACGATGTCCGCTCCGCGCTTGAGAAAAACAACCTGGCAGGCGCGGAGAGCGAACTGCGTGGTTATCGCGCGCGACGCGGGATCGATGCCGAGTATCTCGAAGCCCTGTCTTGGATGGCTCGGGCTTCGCTTGCGCAAAAGCAGCTCGATCGCGCAGAACAGTTCGCGAACGAAACCGAGTCGCTCAGCCGACAGCAGTTAGCCAAACGATCCTTGGATAGCGAACCGCACCTGCCAATCGCATTGGGCGCGGCCATGGAGGTTCAAGCGCAAGTGCTGGCGGCGCGCGGGCAGCAAAGCCAGGCTATGGCGCTGCTTCGGCGCGGGCTCGCTAGTTACGGGAACACCTCCATCTGCGCTCGGCTGCAGAAGAATCTGAATGTGCTAGGGCTCACGGGGCAGCCTGCTCCGCCTCTCAGCGTTGTGCAACATCTGGGTCCAAAGCCGGTGCCGTTGGCGCAGCTCAAGGGATCTCCAGTGCTGCTTTTCTTCTGGGCTCACTGGTGCGGAGATTGCAAAGCGGAAGGGCCGATAATTTCGCAGTTACGCTCGGAGTTCGGTCCCAAGGGCCTGATGGTTGTGGCGCCCACGCAACTGTACGGCTATGCGGCTGAAGGAGAAGACGCCCCGCCGAAAACCGAATTAGCCTACATTGAACGTGTGTGGCAGCACTTCTATCCTGGATTGCAGCCCGTTCCGGTACCAGTCAGCAAAGCTAACTTCAACGCCTACGGCGCTAGCACCACTCCAACGCTGGTTCTGCTCGACCGGGCGGGCCGCGTTGCGCTGTATCACCCCGGGGTAATGCCGTACCCGGAGCTGCGTTCGGCAGTTGAGCGCGTGGCGAACTAATCAGTGATTCCAGCTTTTGATCAGACCCAGTATTTGTGATCTCGAAGAAAATATTCTTTGTTCCTGTAATTGAGCGCGGTGGTGAGAAACAATCGCGCTACCTGGAAGTGGCCCATCTTCTTGAAACGGCGGCTGGTGGTGTAGACGCCTCCGCGCACGATCGCGAATTTGTTGCGCGCAACCTGCTGACTGAGCATGTAGTCTTCGGCAAAGTCAACTTGCTCGTGAAATCTGCCGAGTTCGTCAAAACGCTTCTTTTCGAACAGCATGAACATACCAGTGCTGAACGGGCGATGCACCCAGGAGAGGTATTGGAAGAAGTTGTTACCACTGTAGAGCAGCTTATCGAGAGCGTTTCCATCGCGGCATATGATAGTCGTTGTCACACAGTGCAGTTGTTTCCGTTGCGCCACTTCAACTGCTCGCCGCACCAGCGAATCGCTGGCTAGCTCGACATCGGCATCCATGAACAGTACGTACCGCGTCTCTGACAGTGCCGCGCCGGCGTTTCGGCCTTTTGCAGGAAGCCCGCCGGGAATGACGCTCACGAGGAGACGATCACAGAAACTCAGAACGATTCCGGGAGTGCCGTCAATCGAGTCGGCGTCCGCCACCAACACCGGCGTATTCCGGATTTTCGGGTAATCTTGCCGGCTCAGAGATTCGAGCAGGCGCGGAATCAATACGGCTTCGTTCTTCGCTGGAATCACGATCGTCAAGTCGCTCGCCGTATGCATGGATGCGAACTCCTTCCGAATCTACGGTGATGTATGTGGGGTGCAAATCCGTCCAGGCGCCGCAGTTGTAGTAAGAGACGCCATCGCGTTCGCAACTAAGGGCGCGATGGGTATGCCCGCAGAAGACGCGATCCGCCTGACGCAGGCGCGCATGGGTAATCGCGCCAGAGGCTACCTTGGAAGAAAGCCGTAGCCAGCGCGTGTTCAGTCGATCGAGAAAGCGCGAAAGACTCTTGCCCTTGAGATCGATTTTTTGCAGTTGAAGATACAAGCATGAGCCCAGGCGGCTGAACAGAAAATTGTTGACCACGAAGCGGTCGAATTGATGTCCGTGAATAGCCAGGTGCCGATAGCCGGCAAAATCCCACTGATATTCCTGATAGACCTTCACTCCTACCAGGTGCGACATCACATTACTCAGGCCGTGGTCGTGATTGCCCTCAACCCAAACCACCTGTACTCCGCGTTTGGGATTGGAAAGTTTGCGGATGTAGCTCAGAAACTTCCAGTGGGGCTTTCTCAGGCGTCCAAAATTCAGATCGGAGAAGATATCCCCCAGCAGAATCAATCGGCGGAAGCGGTTGGCGCGCAGCATTCGCAAGGCATCTTCCGCGCGGCTGACCTCGGAGCCAAGATGCAGGTCAGACAGGATTAGGGTGTCGTAGACTGCTCCATTCACACTTCAGTATTAGCGCAGCGATGTTAAGGGATGATTAAAATTGCCCTGAAAATGGTGCATCGAGGTTATACAGGAAAATCAGCAGTGTGTACTCAGCAGTGCGTACTTAGTTCTGTGCGGGAGGAACGTACTGCTCGGGAAGAGCGGCGCCTTCGCCGAAGAAGTATTGCTCCATTTGTTTGACGATAACTTCCTGGTCTTCGCGGCGTGCGGGGTTCAGTCGATATTCGTTCAGCAGCATCTTGCAGAATTCTGTCCAGCCATGCCACGCCTCCTGAGAGACATTTTCATAGATCTTCTTTCCCAGTTCCGTGTCAAACGGAGGCTCAACCAAACCTGGGAGTTCCTTGTGCAATTTCACGCAGAAAACTTTGCGGTCGGGCATTCCTACCTCGCGAACCTGATTCAAAATTATCTCATAGCAGAGCTTCTTTAGACTTCCAGCGCGCAGTGTTACCTATCGTGAATCGGTGCACAGGAGATCACTCTCGCCGCGACATTGCAGTAGAAAACCAGGGGAACCTGGTTCCTACCCTCATTACTTTCGTAATCAGGTTTTATGGGGGGTATCATCCATGATATAAGGGCGATTAAAGGAAATGTGCTCCAATTAGACGACCCTAGCATGCAACTGGTTTTTGCAAGTAACCATAGCCAGAGGCGAGGAGGGATTGTGTCCGAAGCGCGGACGGGGAAACGGTTCCCCTTGGAATTACCGATCAAGATACATAAAGAATCCGAACGCGGTGAGCACAGCGGAGTCACCGGTAATCTGAGCGCCGCCGGGGTCTACATTCGTGCTGACGCTGCGCTCGATGTGGGCTCGAATGTAGAGTTCGAAATCACTTTGCCGCCGGAAGTCACCGGCGCGAAAGAAAATGTCGTGGTGAAGTGTCAGGGCCGAGTCGTGCGCACGGATCAGCCCGCTGGTGCAGGCCAGGATTCGCGCGGAGTAGCCTGTGTGATTGATTCCTACGATTTCGTTCGCCGCTGAAGGCGAGGAGCTGAGGCAATGCTCAAATTGATTCTGGCGGATAATCAGGCCATTTTTCGTGCGGGAATCGCGAAAGTTTTAGCGGTGGAGGATGAGATGCGCATTGTGGCGCAGGCTCAGACCCAGGAACAGATGTTCATGGCTCTGGATAAGTTTCGGGCCGCCGTGCTGATCGTGGCCGGCGGGTTCCACTCCGATTTCAACGCCATCCTGCAGAGCGCCAACCGGAACAAGACACGTTTGGTGGTTCTCGCCGATACCGGCGAGAGCGCGCAGCGCTACATCGGCGGCGGAGCGCACGGAGTGGTTTACCGCAACGTGACCAGCGCGGCGCTGGTCGATTGCGTCCGCAAGGTGGCGAGGGGTGAGAACTGGGTGCAGGACATCGCAGTGCCCAGCGAGCTCACCGAAAACGATATGGTCGGATTGAGGGTCCGCGACCGGCTGACCGCAAAGGAATTGCGCATCGTCGCGCTGATCGTGCAGGGCTACAAGAACAAAGAGATTGCAACTCAGCTGGGAACCACCGAACAAGTCATCAAGAATTATCTGCGAAACGTGTATGACAAGATCGGCGTATCTGATCGACTAGAACTCGCATTGTTCACCATCCACCACCGCATCCTGAACGAGGCGGCAGCGGCTACTGCAGCCGCAGCGCAGCCGCAGGCGGGAGCGGGAGTGACGTCGTAGAATGTCGCGCCGCTAATTACTGCTTCCGGCGCCGACAGTTCGGATATCACTGACTTCAAGGAAGCTGTCTTCAAGGCTGAGTGATCACGCCGCACGCGATCCGGTCTCCCGCATTGCCTGCCGGATCAGTCTTCATGTCGTCGGCCTTAGCGTGAATCACCAACGCCGTTCCCCCGTTACTGAAGACAGAATGGCTGTCATTGCCGAACTTCACATCTTTATTCAGGACTTTCGTCTTGGCCTTGCCCTGGGCATCGACCGTGAAGTTGTTTATGTCGCCCGCGTGATGGCCTTCGGGATTCTCTAAACCATGCTGCTTGTTATCTGGATTGAAGTGCGGACCTGCTGACTTGAAATCCGGCGGATCGCATTTTGCGTTCTGGTGAATGTGAAGCGCGTGTTCCCCGGGAGGCAAATCGTGCAGATTGAGCTGGATTACCATGCCCCTACCCTCGTCCCACATCAGAGCGGAACCGACATCCTTGCCTTGAGCATCCTTCAGCTTCACCGTCGTCTTGGCGGCGCATGGCAATTGCAGAGCCACCAGCAAAACGAAAAACGTAAGCAAACAGAATTTTGCAGTTTTCATGAGCCTACATTATAGGCCCATGCTAGTGGCCCGACTCACGCAGCATCGTTACATAAAACGCATTGTTCCCCGATCGCAGGTCCTTGCCGTAGGACACAGTGATCCCAACACCGTAAGCCCTGACCTTCAACTGCGGACCAATATCCCACAACCACTTATGGGAGCCAAGACCTGGGATTGGATCCATAATTTTGCCGGTATCCAGGAACGGCCCGGCCTGCACATCAAAGGGGCCTTTGCGATAGACGTTCTTGTCAGCTTCAAAGTTGGAGAGAAAATAATTTCGTCCTAGCGGGCCGCTGCCTTTTCTTCCATCGCGGGTCGCAATGTGACCACGCATCCAGAGTTCGTTGTCGCGCTGGATTCCGAACATGTACAGTTCATCGAATGGGAGCTCGCCAAACGTCTTGCCGGCGCGAATCTGATGGTTGATTTCATAATCATCGCCTTGAGATTTTGGAAACCACTGCAGTCGAAGGGCGCTTTGCAATTTCTCGAAGGAATGCTGCGGCTCCGACCACAGCCGCCCCGCCTGGGAAGAGATCGTGCTGTCGAGAGTGAGCCTCCGTTCCGGGAACCGCCAAAGAGAGACATCCAGCTTGGACAGCTGTTTGAGTTGATATGCCTTCACCAGTAACTCCGGCGTGAGCGCCACTCCGGGGATCACGCTCCGGAAGTCACGATGGGAGATCTCCGCTCCTGTTGACCACTGCCAACGCCCACTCGCGAACGACGAGAAGTTGAACCCCAAGGCCGCTCTGCGCATGTTGAGGCTTCCCAGCAAAGTCGTGGGTCCCCGAAACGAGCTCTGAATGTTCCAATTTTCGCCCCGCAGGTCGGTCATGAGTTGGTAGCGATACTTGGGATTGCCGGCAAATGGAGCGGAGAACTGGGCTAATACACGCCTTTTTTCCGCGTCCCAGCGGTAGAAAGAAATTAGGTTCTGGGCTTTCTGCCCCAGGTTGAAGACCTCCAGATGCAGAGTCTGGAAGGGCAGGCCTCGGAATATCCGAAAGAGCGCTTCCTTTTTGTTTTGGCCCAACCCGTTGCGTTCCTTGTTGTGAAAGACAATGTGGTATTTTTCATCCTGCCGGGCGACTAATTCGAAACGATAACTGGGGAAAATCTCCAAACCGCGAACGCGCACATCTGTGGTGCGCAATTCCGCGGCGCGCAAGATGCTTGCCGGCGAAAAGGCGAAAGCGCGATCGAGCAGCGCAGGATTGAGTCGGGGAACAGGCTCCAAGCGAACCTCGGCAATTCGTGGTTTTCCCACGCGGTTCCAATATTTCAGGGCCGTATCCAGGTTTCCTTGCAGGAAGTAGACGGTCGCCAGGAACTCATTGGCGTAAGCATCGCCGGGATCAAGCTCGACTGCCCTGCGCAGATAGCGTACGGCTTCCGGATAAAGCTTCTGTTTGAATGCAACGCCTCCAAGTTCAAGAGGAAAGCGCTTGTCGCGGGGTTGGGCTCGGGCGCCAGCCAGCAAGGCGTTGCGAGCGTCGTCTAGTCGCCCTACCTGAGCCAGCGCGATTCCATAATAAAACTGCAAGTCGGGAGACCGGGCCTGGACGGGCTCAATTAAGTAGATGACCTGTTTCCATTGCTGCTGTTGTGCGAGTTGGCTGGCGCGTTTGGCCAGATCGGTGTCTGCAGCAGGGGCGTGGACAGCGAGAAGGAACAATAAAAAAACAGCGGGAAGTTTGGTCAGGGCGCGGCGGTTTGAGGCACGGCTAACAAAGTCCATTTCCCGGCAGCGCTCCATGCCCGCTCAAAACTCGCCCGCTCCTGCTTGAGCAGCTTGCGTTGCGCGGGATCATTTACAAGCACCAGGTCTGATTGTGCGTCCAGGCCCGCGATCACGACATAGTGGAGTGGCGCGCGGCCAGAGGGCTTCAAGGCAACAATTAAAGGACGTCCTTTTTCTAAATGTCGTTGAAGATCCGCCCAGTCTCCGGAAATCGCAAATACCCGGAATCCGTTGTCTCGGAAATAGCGCTCCATCTGTGATGCATAGATTCCGCGCGCCTGCCTGGAATAAAGCGCACGCTGAATTTGGGCTATATCAGCCTCGTTCCCAACAGACTTGCCCTGCTGGTGTGACCAGTACTGCATCACCATGGCAATACTGGCGGCGCCACAACCGTCCTTTTCCTGTTTGATGAACGGAACGTCGAGCCAGATACCGGGAGGGTCTGCGGCGATCAGGGCTCCGCAGATCCCAACCACAATCCACGTCTGGAGGACGCGGCAGCAGCGCATCCCAACTCCTCAGCGCACTGCCACGATGATCAGAACCAGTGCGACCACTGCCAGGATGATCAGGATCAAATCCCGATCGCTGAAGTTGCCGGCAGCGAAATCCGCCTGCGCCTTTTGTACGCGCGAGGTCAGTTCCGCCAGTTCGGAGTCGTTCAGGCTGGCGACAGCGCCTTTCACCTGCTCTGCGTCAATACGAGTCGATTTCATGGCCTGCTGCGCCTGGGGGGAGGAAAGGAACTCGCGCACCTTGGCGATGTTCTGCTGCCTGGCCTGCGTCGCCGCGATTGCTGCCTGATGCAGATCAGAGGGACTTACTAAATGGTTAGTCGCCTGCGCCAGGAGGCTCTGTGGAACAGCGAAAATGGTGGCTAGAACGACGGCAGTCACCACGCGTGCGGACTGTCTCCAAGCAAAACGCATGTCTTACAACCTCCGTAAATTTTTGGCCAGATAGGGAGAATGTTACACGGCTGAGGTGCTTGGATGCGCCGAAATGTTGCCTGGGTTTCACACAGGAGTGAACCGAAAGGTAAACAGGGAGTCGGCAGCTACCCTCGCGAACTTTGCGTGTAGTTTGTGGGTTTGCGGTTAAAAGCTCGACCGCAAAGATCGCAAAGGAGGCAAAAGAAAGACCCGCTCACAGCTCTTCCACTTTTTTCTGCAATTCACGCGCGATCCACTTTGGTTCGGCACCCGGCGGAAATCGAACCGGCGCTCCGATCTTTACTGTGATTCGATACGGCCGGGTAGCCTTCTTACCCGCCAGCTTCAGCTCGAACAGGCCATCAATGCGCATCGGCACCACGGGAATGCGTAGATTGTTGGCGAGCAAGCCAATTCCCAACCGGAATGGCCGCAATTTTCCGTCCCTGGTGTGGTGGCCTTCCGGGAACACTAAGACGCTGTACCCTCGATCCACGGATTCACCCGCATAGGTGAAACTCCGGCGGAATCCGGCCTCGCGAGGCAGCGGAAACAGGTTGAGCAGGGATACTCCTAGAGCCCACTTTACCCGATCGTAGGCTCGGGCGAGAAAGTTCCTGGTGAGCGGAGGGGTGCGCAGGATCTCCAGAGCCTCGCCGCCGGTAGCTGTCGCTAGCTTATGTCGCAAACGGGCCGGAAGCGCCGTATGGACGAAGCCCACATCTACGTCGCCGATGTGATTGCAGATCACCAGCACCGGCCCGTCCACCCCGCGCAGCTTCTCGCGTCCGACGATTCGGGGCCAGCCGAGCAGAAACACCGAAGGCCGTAGCAGCAGATAATGTGTCAGTACTTGCACCCACCTTACGGGCCAACGCTGAACCCAAGCTGGATAGTGATATTCAACACGAGCGGGGGCCTTGCCCTTCAGCAAGCTTTCCAGATCGCCGACGGTATTGACCGCGGCGAACTGGGTTTCGCTGAGGTCGATCTGGTATCGCTCCTCCAGCGCACTGAGCAACTCCACGCGATCCAGCGAGGTGAGGCTGAGATCCTGCTCCAGGTTGGCAGTGGCTGGCAGCGGTCCTCTCTGCCGTCCTGTGATCCGAGCAATCAGTTCGGCAATGGAACCGGCTCTTCGGTCGCTGGCTCCATTGGGCGAGAGTTGTGACAACACGAATTCTCGAATCGTATTTGTGCGTGGTTTTTGGGTGGAGGTCCGTGGTAAATCCTGTTCCGGCCACACAAACCAGTGATGCATTCGCTGGTATTCAGCCAGAGACTCGTTGGCTCGTTTTAGCGCGGTCTCAGCCTCTTTTTCATCGTGCATAATCACGACTGCGCACGGCTCCGCGTTGCCGTCTCGCGGCAGCCCTATGACGATGCAGTCCTTTACTTCCGGCTGCCGGCGCAAGGCCGATTCCAAGTCTGCGGGATAGACGTTCATCCCCGCGGGAGTAACAATGACTTCCTTCTTCCGGCCCTTGAAATAGAGATTCCCTTCTGCGTCGAGCTCTCCGATATCGCCGGTGTGATACCAGCCTTCTTGGGCACAAACTGGCTGCAATTCCTGCCCGCTCCAATAACCGGCGGCCACTCCGTCGCCGCGCACCAGAATTTCGCCATCAGGAGCGAGCTTCACCTCGCGGCCGGCAAGCACTCTGCCGATCGAACCTTTTCCCAGTCGGAACGGATGATTCACGCTGATGAGTGATGTGGTTTCCGTCAGCCCGTATCCCTGGATTACAACAAAACTCAGACGTGCCCAGAACTCCTCGGTGACGGGATCGAGTGCCGCGCCGCCGGAAATGAAGGCCCAGAATCTCCAGCCGAACTGGCGATGAACGCGGCGGAAAATCCACCAGCGACGCAGGAAGTGCTTGCCCTCAGCCTTCTTAAATTTCGGGCGGAAGTCTTGAAGCCCGCCCCCATCTGCCAAATCGCGCTCGATCTTTTCTTTGAGCGATTGCAACATGCGAGGCACAGCTACCAGCACTGAGACGCGCTCACGGTGAATCGTAGCGACGACGTCGGCGGGCTTGAGGGCATCCTGAAAAATCACCGTACCTACCATAAGTTGCGGAAGGAAGATTCCCAGGAACTGTCCGAAGACATGGCTTAACGGCAACAGATTCAGGAAACGAATCGGATGCACAAAGCGTTCGTACTTGAGATATGTCTGAATCTGCGATTCGAGAGGCGCGATGTTACTCAGCACGTTGCTATGCGTGATCACCACGCCTTTGGGTTCCGCGGTTGTTCCAGACGTAAAGACAATTTCAAGCACGTCATTCCGCTGAAGCGGCACCGACGGGTAAGGTGACGCCGAATGTTCTGCCAGGCTTTTGGCAAGCTCATCCAGAATTAGCGTGTGGATTGAACTATGCGCATGTTCGCGGGAGCAAGCGAGGAGCTTCGCATTTACCTGCTGGGCCACCCTGATGACGAAATCTGGGGCCGCAGCGTCGTCCATCGGGACAACGATTACACCGTGTAGGGCACAGCCGAAGAATGCGGCAATCCACTCGGCTGAATTCGGCCCCCAGAGCAGCACCCGGTCACCCTTGACGACTCCGCGTTTCTCTAGCTCACGGCCAAAGCGGAAGGCTATATCGGCAATTTGCTTGTACGTCCAGCGCTCGGTGCGGTATCCGCGGCGCTGGACATAAGCGACCTCTCTGCCTCGGAGAAGAAAATCTGAGAGGTATTCGGCGACGGAGCGGCGCTCCATACCAAGATGGTAACCCCTCCCAAGAGCAGACTTCCAGAACTTGAGAGCTTGAAGCGTGTGGATGCGCTAGCAAGCCTCGTGTTAAGTTTGAACTCGGGCAAATCCGCGCTCCGTAGTGGCGCGCTCCCTGACCAAAGCGCGCGATTATCAGCGCCGGGGACAGTTCATGATCGACTGCATCATCTCGGAAAATTCCATGGGCTTCCACGCTCCGCAGGAAGCGATGCGAATTCTGGGGGATGCGATCAACCTCTGCCGCTCCGGACAAATCGTGCTGCACGACGGAGAACTGAAGAGTGTTTCGGAGCTAAACTCTAGCCTGTAGCGGCGTACAGAAAAAGAGAACACGCTACGTCGTTCTCGCAGCTAGCCGTTCGACTAACAAACATAGAACGGCAAGAAATGAGCCGAAATCCTATCCCAGTCACGCGAGGAGCCAGACATCATGCCAAAAATCATCCCGTTCTTGTGGTTCGATAACCAAGCCGAGGAAGCAGCGCATTTTTATGGCTCCATTTTTAAGAACTCCAAAATCGTAAACGTCAGCCGTTACGGTGAAGCAGGGCCGGGTCGTAAGGGCAGCGCTATGACTGTAGTGTTCCTGCTCGACGGACAGGAATTCATAGCCCTAAACGGCGGGCCGCATTTTAAATTCACTGAGGCGATCTCGTTTTCCGTGGACTGCAAAACCCAGCAGGCAGTAGACGAGTACTGGGAGAAGCTCACTGCCGGCGGCGGCAAGCCAAGCCACTGTGGCTGGCTCAAAGACAAGTATGGTCTGTCGTGGCAGATTGTTCCCAGTGTGCTGGGTCCACTGCTGAGCAGTAAAGATCCTCAGAAATCGAAGAGGGTGATGGAAGCGATGTTGAAGATGACCAAGATTGATATCGCCGGTCTGCAGCGGGCCTATGAAGGATAAAACGAGGGCAAAGGGCAGAAGCGTCGGAAAGAGTGTCGACCAATACTTCACGCGTGTTCCGAAACCGGCGCGCAGGAAGCTGCAGGAACTTCGGAAGGTGATTCGCTCTGCCGTGCCTGGTGAAGCTACAGAGACCATCAGTTACGGCATCCCCTGTTTCAAACTCAATGGCTGTTTGGTGTGGTTCGCTGGCTTTGCCAACCACTGCAGTTTGTTCCCAACATCTTCTCTTATCACCGCTTTCAAAAAGGAGCTAAAGAATTTCCATACGTCAAAAGGCACCATTCAGTTTCCGCTGGAGAAGCCTTTGCCCGTCGCCCTCGTGAGGAAGATTGTGAAGGCGCGCGTTGCACAGCTAGAAGCAAAGAAACGCACTGAGAATTGACCGATCGCGGGGCTGGGGGAGCAGTTAGATTCGGCGCGCCTGCTTCGGGCAAAAGCCGCACAGCAAGCTCACGAATTCTGTCAGAAAGGGCGGGGCAGGCTGATGACGCAGCACGACGGCGTGCCACTTGCGCTTAAACCCGCGGCTGCTTACAGGTCGGGTGACCACTCGACCGGATTCGACCTGGGGAGCCACCGCCCATCGCGCCAGTAAAGCCACGCCCGATCCTGCCGCTGCCAGTTCCAGGATAGCTTCGGTGAGAGGAACCTCGATGACGCGCCCAGGCTGTACGCCAGCGGGCTTCACGATCTGGTTCAAAAACGTGCTGTCTTCTCGAGGCGGGTAGATCAGAATCGTTTCCCCGGCAAGGTCTCTCGGCTGCACGTGACTGCCGCATGCGAGCTGATGCTCCGGCGCCATCACGAGAACCAGTTCATCTTCAAACATGGGAGTGACGCGCAGACTTTTATTCCGCGGGGGGCTGCTCATGACTGCTACATCGAGACGGCCCGCGAGCAGCGCGGCGGCGGGATCTGCCGTCGCCTCAGCCTCGATATTTACCTCCACATTCGGAAACTTGCTGAGAAATTTCTTGAGCAGAGGCGGCAGCCAGTGATAGCACGTGTAGCACTCCGTGCAAAGCCGGAGTAAGCCGCGAGTGCCGCCACTCAGGCCCTCGATCTGAGCTTCGGCGCTCGCCAGTTCGCCCAATATGTTTTGAGCGCACCTCAGCAGCTTTTCTCCGGCCGGCGTCAACACCATTTTCCTTCCCAGGCGCAAGAAGAGCGCGGTTCCCAGCTTTTCCTCGGCGTCACGTAACTGGTGGCTTAGCGCTGACTGTGTCAGATAGAGCCGCTTGCCGGCTTCGGTGACACTGCCTTCCTCCGCCACCGCCGCTAGCAACTTCAAGTGGCGAATCTCCAGCTTGGCATTCATTTGACAGTTGTTCATGGACGGCCGGAATTAAGGCTTTTTGGATTTATGAGTGTAGTTCATCTATTTCATTAAAACAAACAATAAGTCTCATGCCTAGAGATTTCGTCCAATCTCATAACGCTGCCTAAATGGATTTGACGGCAAAAAGCGGATGCATCCCAGAAATTTTCGCCGCAGGCTCGTCGGCAGCAAGTCCGAATGAGGCAGAACAATACACGGGAAGGTTGTATGAGGCATTTGATCGCGTCAACTATCAGCGTACTGTTTATGGCTGTCTTGTTGTTCGTCGCGAATGCTCACCGGCAGTATGCCAGCCAAGTCATCAAAGTAAGGGTTCCCTCTACCTTCGAGGTAGGCGATAAGACATTTCCAGCCGGCAAGTATTGGTTTTTACAAACCGCACCTCACCTGCTTAGCTTGCGGGATTCGCAGGGCCACGCGTTGGCAAATGTGCTCACCGGTTCTGTTGAGCGAGGCGAGACTCGCGGTCCGGCAAAGCTGGATTTTTATGTCGCGGGTGACCGGCATATGCTCGCACGAGTTTGGCAGGAGCATGAGTCTCTGGGACATCAAGTTTCCGTTTCCAAGCGAGCGACATATCTGGCCAAACGCCGTAATACCCAAATCCAGGCAACAGCTGAGGGAAGCCAACCTTAATCCAGCCCAAACCTGCAAGGAAGGGGAGGCCTATGAATAACCATGGCGCCAACGGAAAGGCGCAAACACCTGAACCGCACGTACAGGAGGTGGTGCGTTCGGCAGAACGCGAACTGCACGAACTAGTGCAAAGAAGAGCCGCCATCATGAAGCGGATTGGCACCATTAAACAGACGCTCCTTGGTCTTGCTAATCTATTCGGAGATTCGGTTCTTGGTGATGACTTGCTCACACTTCTGGATCGCAAAGCGGCCACTCGCCAGCCCGGCTTCACCAGAGCGTGCCGCCTTGTGTTGATGGAATCAGGCGGTGTGCTTGCCACGCGGCAGATTTGTGAAGTGCTGCAGCGAAGATTTCCTGAAGTGATGGAACGGCACAAGGACCCTATTGCGTCCGTGACCACAGTTCTCAACCGCTTGGTCGACTACAGCGAAGCTCGCTGCTCGCTGGACACAAACGGACGCCGCGTGTGGCAATGGGTTATTGCAGAGGAGAACGGAGGAAGGGACGATCGATTGGCAAACGCTGGTACCAGGATCCTGCAACCGATAGACGCGAAAAGGCAGTGAGGGCCCAGAATGTCTATTCTCGCCCTACCCCCAGCGCATCCGCCACGCGGTTGATGTAATTGAACCAGGATGCTATTAAGGTGAGCTGCAGGATTGCGGTGTCGTCGAAACCGACAGAGCGCAAGAATTCGTGATCCTGGTTCGAAACCTTGGTGGCGTCCCGGGTCAGCTTAACCGCGTAATCCAGCATGGCCCTCTCCTGATCCGTCAGCGGCGCGGTCGTGTAATCCCGCTCCAAGGCATTGATTAGCTGCTGGTCCAAGGTCACGCGACGCAGAAACTCTGCGTGTGACTCGATTCAATAAACGCACCGGTTGGTGACCGACACCACGGTGGTTATCATCTCGTGCTGACGCCGGGACAAGGGCAGTTGGGGGGACATGAGCACGCCGAAGGTCGAGAAGGCATGGTAAAGGGCGTCCGGAATCAGGCTGTGCGATTCCACTATCAAAGCGCTGCCCTCCTCTGTTGGGTGAACGGGTGTGGCGTACTCCTTGGGATAGAGAGCTCTTTGGCTTTCCATTGCCTTCCGGAGTTTCTCGTCAGCCTGTGACAGCGGAATCGTGCGAATCCAAGTCATATAAAGACATTTGCCTCAGCAGGGACCGTTTGACGTAAAATCTAGACGGCGAAGTTTAAACTACACAGATAACCTTGGTGTGCCAAGCCTGGATTTCAGGGCATTAGCCCGGAAGTTTGGTAACGGATTCATTCGCGGGCTCCCCCGCGCGGAGGATCGGTGGCATGAGCATCATGGTCTGGAAAGTTCTGCGTAGGCTGCCGAAACCGTTGTTGCTTGTGCTGACGTTGTTCCTGCTGGCAGCCGTCGCGCGAGCCTGATTCCGAGTCACATCAATACGACACTCCGCTCAGATCAGGCCATCCTTCACCCGGCGCAGGAACTCGTCAGCATCCTTCCGCACCTTGGCGACAATTTTGGGATCGTCACGGGTTTCAAAGGCAATCTCCCGCAGCGCTATTGCAACCGCATCCTTGGGTTTGAAGCCGCGCAGTACCAGCTTGCGGGCGCGCGCGGCAAAGTCGCCCTTATCGCCGGGGGAGGTTATCGGTCCGTGCGCTGCACAGTCGTGCTTCTCAAACTTGCCCGAGGCTAGCCGGTCGTAAGCGCTTTTGGCTTCCGGGTCACTGAGAAGCGGAGGCAACTCATAATTCCAGCCGCAATGCGTGCAAGCCCAGCCCGTGATGCGCTGGTCGGAAATCCAAATGAGAGACCTGGCCATATTTTTTCAGCTGCCAATCGGAGACCTTCCAACTCGTTTAGGAGGCGACCTTGTTGCAGTAGAGGATACAGAACAATGGAGGACCAAGTCCAAATGGTGGCTAATTAGGTTTGCTCATCACCCTCATCGCCACTTCTTCAACTTCGGCCAACTCTGTTCCAAGGTTCCAAACTTCGTACCTTTGCAGATAAACACCGGAACCTGACGTTCCAGCGCATAGGGATTGTCGGCGGAACTCCCGACGTACTCGACGTCCTCGAACATGTCCTCTAGATCTTCTTTACGATCATTCAGCACGATCAGGCAGTTCCCCGAATAGCCGCGTGGTCCCCAGAGAAAATAAGTCTGGTGCCCACTGAGCGCCGGGGGAAGACCATAGCGAGGTCCGAAGAAGTCAATCGCTCCCGCTTGCCCATAATCCTGGGCAAAAATGCCGCAGTCATGGCGTTCACCTGCCGGAATCTGTGACCACGCCTGAGCGACTTCCGCCACAATCTCCTCCCAGCCGAACTGGTCTGCAAAGTACTGCGGCAGGACCGCAGCCATATGGCTGTGCTCGCTGCGCGGAACTTTGAATGGCAGGTTGTTCATATAGGAAATGAACTGCTCAACCGGGAGCACCGGTACGATCATAGGAGTCAGCCACGCTCCCGCGGCCAGCAAAACCACCACGATGGCCGGTTTGAGCCAGCCCTGCCGCAATCGCTCAATGCCAGCCTCCATCGTTACGGCGCCTGCGGCCAGAAGCATGGGGTAAATCGGCGCCAGATAGTAGTTCTTGCCTTTCAGCACAACGAAAACGGTGAAGGTGATGACATAACACCATCCCAGCACGCGGTATGGTTTCAATCTCGGCGAGGCGAATAGAGCCACCAGACCTGTGATCCAAATTGGCGCTGAGAGCGGATGAATCAGCAGCATCTGTTGCGAGAAGTACTGCCATGGGGAGAGCACAACATCGCGACCGTCGGCTTTGAGGTTGCGCATGAGTTCTGCAAAGGGCCAGTGGTTTTGAACGTTCCACATGAGATTTGGCAGGAAAATCAGGAAAGCGGCAGCGCCCCCCAGCCAAATCCATTTGCTGAACAAAAGGCGCCGCTGTGGAGTCAACAGCAGCCCAACCACCGTTGCGAACCCCAACACCGCGATGGAGTACTTTTCTTCCATGCCTAAGCCGGCCACGACTCCAAACCAAAGCCAGTAACGGGGGTCGTCGCGTTGGATGGCGAGAATGGCAAAGTACGCACATCCCATCCAGAACAGCGGCTCCAGATAGTTTGTGGTCAGCAGACTGCCTGCAGAGAGATAAATCGGCGCGATAAGAATAGTTACGGCCGAGAGAGCAAGGGCGACCCGGCGACCTCCGAATTCGCGCGCAATCATCGCCGTGAGAACTACTGTGGCCGAAGAGACCAATGCCGGCAGGAAGCGTATGCTGCGCAGTGAATCTCCCAGGACGCTCAGGCTGACTCGGGTCAGAAAGGGAACCAGCGGCGGCTGGTCTACGTATCGCCACGCCAGGTGCCGCCCGCAGGCGATGTAATCGAACTCGTCGCGAAAGTATCCGTAGCGATTATTGAAGAAGCAGTGAAGCAGAAGTTTGGCAACGGCGATCGCCATGACGATCGTCATCCCGCCAGTCAAGAATGACTGTTTTGAAATATTGGCAACTGGGGGTGCTGCAGTGGCGGCCATGTGTCTGGTTTAGAGATACTAGCAAGAGAAACGCGGCGGCAGAGGGACGGCCTCTTATGTGTGCAAGCCGCAGTCTCTCAGTAGGAGAATACGCTTCGGGTTCCCTCGGACGAACAGGTCGGCTACGCCACAGCCGCGATCCTCACGTTCTCATCGTGGCTAACCACCGGCACCACTTCTTTTCTCCGGCTCCAGAAATAGAAGCCGCAAACACAAGCAGCCAACGCCAACCCAGCGCCAAACTCCGTGGTGATGTACAAGGTCCTACCAACAGGCCTGGTCATCCGATCGAAAATTGCCTGAACAAAAAGATTGTGACTTGCGTGCAGCATCGCAGCCGGCCACAAGCTTCCCGACCTCAGCCGCAACCAACCCAGAACGTAACTGATAGCAATTACCATCAATGTGAAACAAGCCCATGCAAACGCCGGCCGCGTACCTACGTTGTAGTCGGCAAAAAGCAGCGCCGGATAGTGCCACGCCGCCCAAATGCAGCCGCTCAGCAGGCATCCCCAGATGAAGCCTACTCGCTCCACCAATCGCGGCAGCAAGAATCCTCGCCAGCCGATCTCTTCTCCCAGAGCGCGAGAGAGACTACCTATCACTCCGATGGTCGCGAGACCCGGTATTCCCAGCAATAATGTCGTGGCTAACGGCGCTTCGGGAAACCCGAACGACTCGGCCATGGGCTTCGCAAAATCGTAAAATGCAAATGAGCCACGGATCAGCAGCCACGTCCCGATATAGACGGGTAGCGCGTAAATCAGCGGAACGACGTATCCCCAGATTTCATATTTCGCGGGCCGCCAATTCCAACCGAGGTTGGCCAGGTCGATTCTGAATAGCGCGCACGAGGCCAACGCCGCCAGCCCCGGACACCACATGATCAGCGACACAGCCATCCCTGCGCCCGTCCCGAGGCGCCCGGTGTGAATGATCAGGTAGTACGGCAGGCTACTAAAGCCGAAGACGAGCGCCAGATAAACGATGATCTGTTTTGTGAGTGTCCTCATGGCGGGCGAATGATACTACCGAGGTGGCCTAAATGGCCATCGGACAGTTCAGACCAGTTTTGCCCGTTGTGAAAACTGCAATTCGCGAGCATCATTGAACAGTCCTAGCGCGCGGGGCCAGGTTGGTGCCCGAAACAGGACTTGATCGGTGACGACAAACAGGGAAGGAAAAGGCGCAGTGAGTGTGCAGCTAATTAATCGCCTAAATCGCAAAGCCCTAGTCGTGCTGTCTCTTGTCGCGTTGCTGACCGTACTGAGCGGGTATACACAGCCGCCCCAACCAGACGAAGGAGCGGCAGCACACATCTTTCAGCTGTCAATCCTGGCGCTGATACCAACGATCTTGCTTTTCCTCGCTACGGCAGATTGGAAACAGCCTTTGCGAAGTGCGCGCCCGTTACGATTTCCAGCTGGTGCCTTGCTTCTTGCGTTCCTTGCCCTGTACTACCTTGAGCACTATCGCTAGTCCACGCAGCAATGTCCGATCACATTGAAACGAGCTAGCCGCCGATGTGGACCATCGTGCGCGATGCCGGTATGAAATCCGGCTCTCCGATATGGTGACGTTCTTCTTTTCTCTGTACCACACCGTGAATGAATTCCCTTAACTCTTCATTCGAAGCCCCTCGCCGCATTAACTCGTGCAGATCGTGATCCCATATAGAAAAAAGACAGGTGCGAATTTTTCCATCGGAAGTGATGCGGATCCTGCTGCAATGTCCACAGAAGGGATGAGAAACCGGCGCGATAATTCCTATCTCTCCAATCCCGTCCTCAAATCGGTAACGGCGCGCTGTCTCGCTGCGCGCGTGCGGAATTTCCACCAGTGGCCGGTACTCAGCCATGCGATGCAGGATTTCATCCAGCGTCACGACCGTGTCGGGCGCCCAGACCCGATCCTCTTCTAATGGCATGAATTCGATGAACCGCACGACCACGCCTTCCTCCCGCGCGAACATGCCAAACGGAATGATCTGGTCTTCATTGAAGCCGCGCATGAGCACGCAATTCACCTTCACGGGCCAGAGACCCGCGCGGCGAGCGGCTCGAATTCCAGCCAGCACATTGTCAAAACCGTTGGCGACGCGCGTGATGCGCGCGAAGCGGTCGGGATCAACCGCATCCATGCTTACGGTAACGCGATTTAGACCGGCATTCTTGAGCGGCTGGGCCATGTCAGAAAGCAAATGCCCATTTGTCGTGATGGCAAGATCAAGCGGCTCCCCATCTACGGCACGCAACTTCGATAGCTCGCGCACAAAATCAACAACGCCATTGCGCAGCAGCGGCTCGCCGCCAGTGATACGGACCTTCCGGATTCCCATTCCGGCCAGCACCCGCGCCATGCGCAGGTAATCGGCAAATGGCAAATCCCCGTAAAGCGCCCTCTCATTCCCCGTCCGGCAATAAACACACTTGTAGTTGCAGCGGTCCGTAATCGAGATCCGCAAATCGGTAATCGCGCGTCCGAATTTGTCAGTCAGAACAGCCATTGGCCACACATCTGATTCACTACGCGTTGGAAAGGAGACACAACAGGCAGGTGCAAGCCGGATGTTTCCTTTCCAAGTACGGGAGGCGTGGGCGTTTCCACCTCACACCCTCGGGAGCCATGTGGCGCGGGCGCCCTCGCCCGCGTACGCTCTCCCTCGCCGCTGCAGCCAAGGTATACCCTTAAGGCCACCGCGATCGGAAACTCTCTAGATTATAAACTAGCTGGCT
>Ga0075435_100000211_pt1 | contig 35560 bp, 26 predicted proteins | sample RhiMethybrSRZTD4_FD_75302 | JGI IMG/M metagenome (GOLD analysis project Ga0075435, IMG submission 75302) | Populus rhizosphere microbial communities from Tennessee, USA - Rhizosphere MetaG P. TD hybrid SRZTD4 | ecosystem: Host-associated > Plants > Roots > Rhizosphere > Soil | place: USA...
TCAGTCAGACGGAATGCTTTCTTCAGATGCGGGATCAACACATCGTTCAGATTCACGCCAAACGCCCACAGAAAAAACAGGCTCGTTATCAAGGCGAGCGGCACGAAGTATTGACGGTCGGTTAAGGGAGCAGGCCGGCCGTTGGTAGCTGTGGTCGGAGCAGCCATATTTGTTCGCTAAGTCAGAGCGCGGTCGAGGTGCACGTATCCACCGTCAACCAAGATATGCTGTCCGGTGATGTGTCCTGCCTGGTTGGAAATCAGGAAAATCACCATGGCTGCAATCTCATCCGCGCTGGTCATCCTTTTTCCCAATGGAATCTTCGAAACGATATTTCGCAATTTTTCATCGGGATTTGGAAAGCTGTCGAGCCATTGCCGGTACAGCGGTGTCATCACCTCGGCGGGCACCACTGCATTCACTCGAATTCCATAAGGCAGCAGCTCAGCCGCCCATTCGCGCGTTAGCGCCAGGATCGCTCCCTTTGACGCTACGTAACCCGATGTGCCGCTTTGCCCGGTGATCGCCGTCTTCGAACTGATGTTAACGATACATCCCTGTGATTCCTTTAGAAACGGTAGAGCATAGTGAGTCATGCTGTAGTAGTGCAGCAGATTGCGCTGAATTGACTGGACAAATTGATCCGGACTTCCGTCTTCAAGGCCTACCCGGTCATTTACCCCGGCATTGTTTATCAGAGCGTCCAGGCGCTTAGTAAGGCGAACCGATTCCCGAATGGCACGAGAGCAATCCTCGGCAACTGTAAGCTCCGCCGCAACCACATGACATGTTCCGCCGGCGTCGCAAAGTTCTGACTGGAGTTGCTCCGCAGCGGGAACATCACGATCAACAATCACCGCGATTGCACCTTCGCGAACGGAGCTGCGTGCAATCGCTGCGCCGATTCCCTTAGCTCCGCCGGTGATCAGAACAACCTTATTAGCGAGCTGCAAGTCCATGGTGTGATTGTTTCAGCCCGTAGAAGCGCGCTGCATTTAATCCGAAAATGGCTTGTCGTTGCTGCGTAGGCAATTCGCGGACATAGAGCTCGACTACTTCCTTCACCTGACGATACGTCCCTGCCAAAAGACACACAGGCCAGTCCGATCCGAACATCAGCCGGTCAGCTCCAAAAGCTTCGAACACCACGTCCAGGTACGGCCGAAACTGGTCGGCGTTCCAGTGGCGCCAATCGGCTTCCGTGACCAGGCCTGACAGCTTGCAGTAGACATGGGGTGTTTCCGCCAGCCTTCGTATGTCTTCCGCCCAACCTCTGATTTTCTGTGTTTTGATCGGAGGCTTAGCAATGTGATCGACCACGAATCGTTGCCCGGGAAATTTATTCACCAGCTCAATCGCTGCGGGTAATTGCCTCGGGTAAACGAGGATGTCATAGCTGAGATTGAATTCGCTCAAGCGCGAGATTCCAAGCGCGAAGACTTCTCGCACCATGAATTGATCATCGGGTTCGGCTTGTACAATGTGCCGCAACCCACGCAACTTCTCGAATTTAGAGAAAAACTTTAGTCGCTCCGGAAAGTCTTCAGCCCTTAAGTCGAGCCAGCCCACTACGCCCACGATGGTGTCATATTGCTCCGCCAATTTCAGGAGAAACAAGGTCTCCGCTTCGGAGTGGTCAGCCTGTACCGCGATCGACGCGTCGATGTCATTCGCGCTCTGTTCACGGTGTAGTTCTTCTGGCAGGAAATCGCGTTTTAACAGGGACATTTCATCGGTAATCCAGCTGTATCTGATGGCGTCGTACTGCCAGAAGTGCTGATGCGAGTCGATCTTCATGCGACGTCAGAGTGACACGCCCCTCTTCCAGGGGATGAAATCATCCTGCGCCAGCAGTTCGGCTTTAGTCCGCACTTCTCCGCTAGCGACTTTCAATACAAGCTCAAGGAGTTTCTCGCCTGTTTGCTCAATCGTCGATTCCCCGGAAATGATGCTACCGCTGTCCACATCGATGATGTCGGGCATCCGTTCAGCCAGGGCCGTATTTGACGAGAGCTTGATTACAGGAGAAATCGGGTTGCCGGTTGGGGTGCCGAGCCCGGTCGTAAACAAGACCACGTTGGCACCGGCTCCCACTTGGGCGGTCACGCATTCCACATCGTTTCCGGGAGTACACAACAAATTTAATCCTGGCTGAGTGACATACTCCGGATAATCCAGCACTGCGGTAATTGGAGAAGTGCCTCCCTTCTTTGCCGCGCCCGCAGACTTCATCGCGTCGGTAAGCAATCCGTCACGGATGTTCCCGGGTGAAGGATTCATTTCGAAACCCGAACGAACAGCTTTGGCCCGCTCCGCATAATCTGTCATCAATTGAACGAATCGATCAGCAATCTCCTTTTGTGTACAACGATTGATGAGATCCTGCTCCACGCCACAGAGTTCCGGAAATTCGGCGAGGACTCCGTTGCCTCCCAGCGCCGCAATCAGGTCGGAGACGTGACCTATGGCAGGGTTGGCGGAGATGCCAGAAAAACCGTCGGACCCTCCACATTTCAGACCCACGCATAGCTCAGAGATGGAGGCCGGCTGACGCGCGACTTTGTTGGCTTCGACGAGTCCGAGAAAAGTCTCTTTAGTCGCCTGAGAGATCAAGGCGAATTCCGAAGCGCTCTGCTGTTGCTCGAAAATGAGTAGCGGCTTTTTGAAGTGTGGATCGCGATGCTGCAGTTCTTCACGCAGTATCCCGACCTGCGCGTTCTGGCAGCCCAGGCTGAGTACGGTCGCGCCGGCCACATTGGGGTGATGAATGTAGCCGCTCAACAGAGCGCAAAGATTCCGGGAATCCTCGCGGGTGCCGCCGCATCCGCCTTCATGGGTCAGGAATTTGATGCCATCGATGTTGGGAAACAACTTGGGATGAGCTGCCTGGCGAGTCCTTTCGAGGAATGAATAATTTTCGAGCTCTTGCGTTTTACCGTCGCGATATAGCCTGACTAATTCTGCAACGTGCCGACGATAGGTCTGCGGCGGGGCGAAGCCAAGTTCTTCTTCAAATGCCTGTTTCAGAACTGCAAGATTTCTGTTTTCACAAAAGACGAGGGGGAGGACGATCCAATAATTTCGAGTGCCCACCTGGCCATCTGCCCGTCGATAGCCGAGAAAAGTTCGTTGTTGCCACTTGGAGACGTCCGGCGCATGCCACCGATACGGTTGACTGTATTCGTGAAATGAAGCCACATCGTGATGAATGTTTCGCGTGGTGATGACCTCTCCCTGGCGGATGGCGGTTACAGCCTTCCCCACGCGGACGCCGTACATGACAATCGGATCGCCCGCAGCAAGATCCTGCAGCGCAAACTTATGTTTAGCCGGTACATCGGTTGGAAGCACGCAGCTCCGGCCGCTAAACGTCACCTGACCGTCTTTTCTCAAATCAGCCAGGGCGATCAGGACGTTGTCCTTCGCATCGATTTGTAGCACGCGTTCGCGCACGGGAGGGAGTTGATTGCTGACAGCTGACGTGGACGAAGTCCGGGAACTCAGACCAGCATCACCTCGCAACCTTTCTTGCGCAGCTCATCCGTGAACTCCGCGGGCGCGCGGGTGTCGGTGATCAAGCGGTGAACCTTTTCAATCGGTCCGATGCGGAAAAGACTGCGCCGTCCGAGTTTGGTTGAATCAGCCACTACCGTTGTTTCCTTGGAGACCTGCATCATCAGGCCGTTGAGTTGAGCCTCCAGCACGTCAGGCGTAAATGGGCCGCCTTCCAGGTCAAACCCGTCCACCGCCAGGAACAGCCGATCGGCGTGCAAGTCGCGCAGCATCGCTACCGCCTGGGGACCGACAAAAGAATAGGAAACCGTGCGCAACAGCCCGCCCAGCATGATCAACGAAATTTCGGAAGCATCTGCGAGTTCGTTGGCAATGTTGAGAGCACTGGTGATAACCGTCAGGGACTTGAGCTTCGCCCGCTTCAAGCTTTTTGCGATTTCAGCTGTGGTTGTGCCGGAGTCGAGAATGATGGTTTCATTCGCTTGCACCAATTCTGCCGCCGCTTGTCCGATGCGGGATTTCTCTGAGCGATGCAGCGTGGCTTTCAGCTTTAGCGGATAATCCTGAGTCGGCTCATAACGGACTGCCCCGCCATGAGAACGCAGCACCACGCCGTTGGCGGACAGGGCATCCAGATCGCTTCGTGCCGTGACCGCAGAGACTGAAAAGCGGTTTACCACGTCGTGAATCGTCACCTGGCCGGTTTGTTCCACCAATTCCAGTATTTTGCGCCGGCGGCCTTCAGCCAGCATCCGTGAATTCTTGGAACGCATGAACGCACTGGAAGTTTATGCGCGGCCATGATGAGGGGTCAAATCGCAGCTTTCGCGCGCTTACGTTTTACCTTGCGATTCATTTCTTATTTGCCGAGCTTTTCTTTCTGTTTGGCTTGCGTTTGCCTTCTTTTCATGGTACAAATCCCGATTGCAATCCTGAAATCCTCCCGACGGAGTGGTTCCCATGATGACTCTTGCCAGGTTCACGCTCATATTAATCCTTTCATTGCTGGTATGCGGTGGAGATACTCATCTGCTCGGGCAGGGCACTGATCTGGGCACCATTCGCGGAACCGTTACCGACCAGAGCGGAGCCGTAGTTCCCAACGCAACCGTCGTTATTCTCGACCTTGGAACGGGCACGCCTCGCGAGACCAAGACCAGTTCACGCGGCGAATATCAGGTCTTCGGGCTCAGATCCGGAAATTACAAGGTCACGGTTTCCGCCCAGGGTATGTCCACGGCCGATATTACAGGAATTGTCCTGACTGGCAGCGACGTGGTCAGCGCCGACGCTGTGCTCAAGGTATCAACTGCCAATGAGCAGGTCGTGGTGACAGCGGAAGCGGCTACGATCGACACACAAGATCAGACGATCTCCAATACTATCTCACACCAGGAAGTGATTGATCTTCCACGCGACAGCCGCGACATTTACGACTTTCTGTACCTTAACCCGAACATCACGCAAGCTGATAGTCCCGGCGAATTGAAGTTTCTAGGATTCCAGAGTTACGGCACCAATTTCACTCTCGACGGCCAACGCTCGACCAATACAATCTTCGGTTCCCATTCAACTAGCCAGCCTTCCCTTGAGGCTGTGAGCGAACTCAACGTTCTCTCCAACGATTTCAGCGCTGAATATGCGGGAATTGCTAATGTTCGCATTACAACGAAGCGTGGCGAGTCGCAATTTCACGGTTCGGCCTTCTACAACAACAAAAATTCAGCCCTGGCCGCCCTGCAGATTCAGGATCAGCAGGGCATGAGAGATTTCGTTCCCACTCAGTTTCTCAGCCGATATCCGACACCCTATTTCAACTTTAACGACATCGGCGGTTCTCTCGGAGGGCCCATTCCCGGCCTCAAAAAAACCTGGTTCTTCATTGCCTACGAACGAAATTTTGTGCGGCAGCCAGTCAATATCAGCAGCACAGCGTTGCCCCATCCGGCGCTTTGGACGGGCGATTTCTCGCAATTAGCTCCATCCATCCAACCGACGGTCCCGGATGACATTTTCAGCCAACTTGCCCCGCAAGAAGTAGCTACTGACACAACCGTGTTCTGCGATCCTGATACTGCAGAGTGCAGCAACCGTTTCATTACAATTCCTTCGCGTTTTCTAAATGCCAATACGCAGAAACTCATCGATGTCTACTTTCCCAAAATCAGCCCGGCGGTAGCTGTCGATCCCGAGACAGGACTAATTCGGGACCGATTTCAGACGCTACTTCCCGGAGGCTCAACGCGGGATTTGGGAACGCTGCGCGTAGACCACGACTTCAGCGATAAAGACCACGTCTACGGTGTCTACAACGCGCAGGCTTTTGTCGGGTCAACCCGGCCTGTGTTCTCTCCAATGACGGGACTCGGTCTCACACAAAGAGACATTCGCGATAACACGGTTTCTTTATCCTATTTGCGCACCATCCGCAACAATATAATCAACGAAGCTCGCGGCGGATTCAATCGTGAATACGACTTCACTCACAGCAACACAACTCTGGAAAGCTTTCTTTCGAGCATCGACTTCGACCAGAACGCCATAGATGCCTATGCGGCAGTCGTAGGCCAATCGCAGTTGGCGACGCACGGGCACCCATGGATCAACCTCGGCTCTGATTTTGTCAGTTTCGGCCGGAATGGAGATCGCAACACCGAGCGCCAGCGACACCAATACCCGGTTACGTTCGGGGATACGCTTACGTGGGTGATCCACAATCACAATCTAAAAATGGGCGCAGATTTTGTACGCAATGTGGCACAAGACGGCTTCGCGGCTTCACGTTCCAATCCGCGTGGCCGAATAAGGTACCTCGGAGATCACACTGATCCGTTCGCGAACTTTTTGCTCGGTGAGCCCGCATCAAGAGTCGTTTTCGTAGAGAGACCTCGCCCTATCATGGACGTACACAACTGGGAACAGGGCTATTTCTTCCAAGATGACTGGAAGGTGACTCCGAAACTGACGTTGAATCTCGGCCTTCGCTATGAACTCATTTCCCCGTTCGTAGATGCGCACGACATCATGCTGAATTTCGATCCTACCTTCAACAATAACACTGGCCGTTTCATCATCGCCTCGGACAAAACCACTCAATTTTTGGATCCTCGGATAGCCGATACTACTTTGCCCGTGGTTACCGCCGCTCACTCGGGGCTAGGAATTGGCCGCGGTCTAGTACGGACAGATAAGAATAACTTTGCCCCACGAGTAGGTATTGCGTGGAGACTGGGAGAGAAGTCGGTAGTGCGGGGAGGATACGGATTGTACTTCCCGACTTCCGCCGCCCAAGGGATTCGCGATCCACTTTCGACTAATGCCTTTAACCAGACAACTACGAAAAGAGACCTGGGGACTCCACTACAGCCGTGGCCATTTCCGCTTACCGGCGGAGACGAGGTATTGAATACCATATATACCAGCTCGCTCTCGTTCAATGCCGTACCGGTCAATCTTCAGCAGCCACGCCTTCAGCAGTACAACGCGACGTACGAACGTGAACTGGGACTCACAACCTCGGTGCGCTTTTCTTACCTCGGCGTCACATCGTCCGGCCTGATCGGGGGCAAGGACTTGAATGAGATTCGACCCAGTGACGTTCCTTGGGGCACTACGACAGACGCAGGCGACGGAATTGGGGACGGTGTAACCCCCTGTAGCATCGACGACGGCGACTGTGCACCAACCCTGGCGGAGTTGGCCCGGACGCCTTTCCCGACGCTTGGAGACTACCTGATTAGTTTTGGAAACTATGGCCATAGCCAGTCGAACGCCTTCCAGACCCAGCTTCAACACCGCTATAGCAATGGTTTGATGTTCAATGCGTCCTACACCTACACAGATCAGAAATCGACAGGGTTAGATTTGGCGAACTCGAGCCTGGGTGGCGTTCCATATAACCCATTCAACCCTGAGCGCGATTACACTCAGGACTCATGGGTATCTCGTCACCGCTTCGTTTTCTATGGCATTTATGAGTTACCGGTTGGGCGTGGCAAGAAGTTTGGTAGCGGGTTTTCCCGCTGGGTGGACGGCATTGTCGGCGGATGGCAAACCAGTTTTCAGATGTTTGCCAAGACCGGTACAGCGTTTACACCGTATTGGACCTGTGACAATTGTGGTGGCAATACCGGTAACCGGTTCGCCGGCCCTGGAAATATTGCTGTAAATTCCATTGATGCGCTTGGCGACTTCAATGATTTCCTCGGCTACCGGCCGTTGGTCGTAGGCAATTACAAGCAGCACCTCGGAGACCAGATCTACAATCCAAACGCGTTTGCCCCGCCTCCTATGGGCGCTGACGTCTTCGATAATCCGGGAATCGCCAGAAAGAATTTGCTGTGGGGGCCTGGGGCTTGGGGGGTGAATTTTGGTCTGCATAAAGACTTCAAGTTTACCGAGCGACTGACTGCCACTCTCGGAGCTGACTTTAACAACATCTTCAATCACCCCATAAGAATGCCGGATCTGGATTTCGCTGATAGCACCTTTTCTTATCTTGGTGGTTTCAATATCCAAATAGATCCAAGCACGCTCCAACCGCAGTTCCGAGATTTAAACTTCGTTAACCCTGATTTTGCACGGCCGTTCTCAACCTTCGAGCAGGAAGGTGTAGATAGCCGCCGTACCGTGCGCTTGCGGCTTAGGATTACTTTCTAACCAGTGGCAAACACGGATCGAGCCTTGTGGATGAAGAGTTCGTGGGGGCTCGCGTTCCTATGGTTCATGCTGCTTGCCAGCAGCGCTTGGGCCGTTGATCAGTACGAAATCACGATCGAGCGCGACGTTCAGGCCAAAATGCGCGACGGAGTAATCCTTCGCGCTGACATTTATCGGCCTAAGGCTGAAGGCCGCTTTCCAGTTCTTCTGCAGCGCACTCCTTATAACAAAGCAGCTTCGGACATCGGCATACGGGGTGCCGCGCGCGGGTACGTGGTCGTTGTCCAGGATGTGCGGGGCCGCTACACCTCGGACGGCGATTGGTATCCATTCCTGTACGAGTCGAATGACGGATATGACACTGTGGAGTGGGCGGCCGCCCTGCCTTATTCCAACGGGAAGGTCGGAATGTTTGGCGGTTCCTATGTCGGGGCCACGCAGATGCTGGCTGCCATAGCGCACCCACCGCATCTGGCTGGGATCTGTCCTTACGTGACGGCCAGCAACTATCACGACGGATGGACCTACCAGGGCGGCGCTTTCGAGCAGTGGTTCAATGAGTCCTGGACCTCGGGGCTTGCGCAAGACACCCTCAATCGCACTGTAAAAAGGAACTCGAATGCGATGAAATCCATCTGGAAACTGCCTCTGGCCAGTTATCCGGTTTTCAGTTTGCCGCAGATCTCATCTGAATCGGATCTCACTGCCTCTCTGGCTCCATATTTTCTCGACTGGCTTGCACATCCCAACTATGACGAATACTGGAAACGCTGGTCAATCGAGGAGCACTTCGCGGATATAAACGTGCCTGCTCTTCACGTGGCCGCATGGTATGACATTTTCCTGGGTGGATCATTACGCAACTACATCGGCATAAAGGCACGTGGAGCAAGCGATGCGGCCCGCCACGGGCAGCACCTGCTGGTCGTTATCGGAGGACACGCGGGCTCAGGCCGCAAGATCGGCGAGGTGGATTTTGGACCAGCCGCCAATGTGGAAGAGGACGACATCATTCTGACCTGGTACGACTATCTTTTTAAGGATGTCCAGAACGAATTCGCCGGTAAAGCTGTGAAGATCTTCGTCATGGGCGCGAACGAATGGCGTCAAGAAGATGACTGGCCCCCGGCGCGCGCCGTTGCTGCAAAGTATTTTCTTCATTCGGCGGGGAAAGCTAACTCCCTACGAGGAGATGGCAACCTCTCAACGTCGACTCCACGTTCGGAAAACGCGGACCAGTATGTCTATGACCCTGGAAATCCGGCGCCCACGATTGGTGGACCCCTATGCTGCGACTCAGAGCACCTGGCTCCCGGCCCACACGATCAGCGTCCGGTCGAGGCGCGCAACGATGTCTTGGTCTACTCGACGCCGCCATTGGCTCAGGATCTTGAGGTCACCGGACCAGTGACACTGGAGCTATATGCCAAATCATCAGCCGTTGACACCGATTTTATCGGCAAGCTGTTGGATGTCTGGCCGAACGGCTTCGCTCAAAATCTGACAGAAGGAATCCTGCGAACGCGTTACAGAGATTCTCAGGAGAAGTCCGAGTTAATGAACCCGGGGCAGATCTACAAGCTCAAGCTCGACTTGTGGGCCACCAGCAATGTGTTTCGCAAAGGACACGTACTGCGGCTTGAAATCAGTAGCAGCAACTTCCCGCGTTTCGATAGAAATCTGAATTCCGGTACGGATACCGCCCTTGCTGAACAATTCATATCCGCGAGCAACACGATCTACCACGACGATCAGCATCCATCGGCCCTGATCTTGCCAGTCGTGCATACACAGTAGTGCACCTAGTTTGGCCGGTGTTGATCAGGGAGTGTCACTCACGCTCCAACGCACCGGTGTAACAAAGGCGCCGGGCGCAATCCTGCAGCATTTCCGCTTCCCATGCTGGCCGCCGCGGATTCTTCGGGTGGGTCAGGTCGGTTGCTGTTTGTCCCGTTAAATGCAGGAAAACAGCGGCGGAATGCTTGTACGCAGGAATCGGCTCACGAAATGCCACATTGCCAAGATGCTGTAACGCATCCGACAGCGCGTAGTAACCTGGGTCACCAGCTTCCCAGAGCCGGTCTCGTTCGGCGAACTTCTCCGGAGCAAACGTCGCCAGTCCCAGCAGGTAATCCGAGCCGTACTCGGTCATGTTGATTCCCAGATCGTTTCCGGTAAAAATGCGGAAATCCCGCCGATACTTATCGCGCAGGCGCAGACGCTCAAGCTCCAACAACCGGTCGAGCGAAGAATGCTTCATGCCCTTCATCTCCGGAATCTCCATCAGTCCGTGCACGGTGCTTTCGTCGAAGATCTCCCCATTCGGCGCGAATCGTGGACTTAGTTCGAATGCAAAGACCTGTTGGTACCCCCTGCAGATTGCCTGGTACGTGTCTACCTTCTGCTTAGCGGATTTCCCGTGCAGCCTTGCAGTCGGGAACAAAATCGGGACAGCTCCGGCTTCGGTGATCCTATCCAGTTGCTGCCGATACAGGGCAACGACATCGCCTTCCTGATTCTCGATGTACGCACCAGCCACAAACAAAACGCCCTTCCCGAGCGCCTCGCGGGTCCAGCGCAGCACCTCGCGTTTTTCCATCTCGCTGAGGAAGTTTACGTAACCCGTGTCCATGTTGACGGCATTCGTCAAATGAACCTGATTGGTAGCGACCAGATGCTTTTGGAACGCTTCAACATCAACTTTCCCGCTGGCTTCATATGGCAGTAAAGCGGCAGCGATGCCCCACACCTTGCGCCGAAGTTGCTGTCGCTGGCTAAAAGCCTCGATTGTGGGATTCTGCCGCATTCAGTTGCGGGTCCTGGCCGCATGGAATTCGTCACACGGATTTAGGTCAGTGCCTTTTTCAGCGTTCGCAGTTGCTCACCCTGTGGCGACTGTTTGTAATAGTCGTCCAGGGGATAGCATCCCGAAGGCAATCCGTTTCGTGGTGCCGTAGTGCAATCGCTGAAGGTTCTGCAGATTCGCTTCCGCTCAATTGCACGCCCTTCTGTTGCGTCCCAGAGCATTTCAGGATAGGTCAACGCCATGCGACCAAGCCCCACCGCGTCAACCCATCCCAGCCGCACCGCGGCCTGCGCGACATGCGGCAAAAACTCCTGCAAATAACTGTATGCAGATCCAACAAAAATCAGAGTCGGAAACTTCTGTTTCAGGCAACGCGTCGCCTCCATCTGACGCGCTACACCCATCAGAGGATCCTCCGGCGGTGCGTATCCGTCCGACGGCGGATAAAGAGCAGGCCGCTGAATGTGCGGAGTGTAATAGGGGCTGCCGGCCGTGATATTAACTAAGCGGATATTCAATTCCTGCAAGAGCGAAAGCAGTCGAATCGCTTCGCGGAGGTCTGGTTCGAGAGGATTCAGCGGGTTAATACCGAATCCGTAGCGGTAAGGAATCAAATTTTCATAGTGCTCCGGAATTCCGGCTCCCAGCTTTCCGTTTGACGACCAGGTTTGATCGTGCCGGAACGGGACCAGGTCGAATGCCGAGAGTCGCACGCCAATGTGCAGACCGGGTGCAATAGCGCGGATTCCTTGAACAATTTGCCGCAGAAAGCGAGTGCGATTTTCAAAGCTTCCCCCGTACCGTCCTTCTCGTGTGTGCGCCCCAAGAAGTTCGTGACCCAGGTAGCCATGGCAGTGCTTGATATCAACAAAGTCGAACCCCAACTTGTGAGCCACGCTCGCTGCGGTTTGGAACTTCTCAATAATTGCGTCTATTTCTGCGTCAGTGAGCACGGGAGCATCGGACATGTGCGGCCGGCGATCCAGAATCGGGTGGTGATAAGCGATGCGTGGCTCGGGGCGACCATGCTGGTTAGGCTGGCTGTAGCGCCCGGAGTGCGTCAGTTGCAACCCAATCAGCAGACCCTTGTCGGAACCGGTTGTGTGCCGATGAGCATCTACCAGTGCGGCCCGTAGTTGCGCCAGACCTTTCTCGGTGTGAGCCGCAATCAGCAATTGATTCGGGTTCGCGCGTCCCTCTGGTGCGACCGCCACCGCTTCCCCACCCCAAATCAGTTTTGCGCCGCTACCCCCGAAGCGTCGCCAGCGCCGAAACGTGTTTTCAGTTGGGCTTCCCTCAGCCGTTCCATCCCAGCCCTCCATCGGTTGGACGGCAATGCGGTTTCCAATTGCAATCCCCTCCAGTTGAATCGGGAGCCGCAATGGTGAATCAGGCCCGCGAAGGGTCTCTGCATCGCACGGAATTACCAGGCCAAGCGATGCCAAATGCTCCTGAAACCGCGTAACGCCTTTTACGCTTCCGATTCGCAGGATAGCCTGTGTATTCATGTCCTTTCTATTTAAGCAAACCAAGTACGAGCTTCTCTGAGAGTGGGGAGATATGGGCCGGGGCCGTCATTGCTGGCCGCTGCCCGAGGTGGCCAGGCCGATAAGCGCCCACGCTCGAGGTCAATCATATTAACGGACTGCGCCGCTTCCACTCGGGGTACAGAATTGATCGAGCGGCACTCAATTAGATCCTGATGAGAACAAAAAGGCCGTGAGCTTCCACAGTTTTCCATCCGCCCCATCGTGGGATCAACTATCACTACACGCGCGCTGTCGGCGCCACTGGGTGGCGGCAGCCGAGTATATTGCAATGTGTAGTGAAGGAGCTGGCTCTCTGGCCTGGAGCCAATTGTTATGGGTGGGCCACCATCTCATATCCTTAAAAAGATCTTCCGGCGGTACATCCAAAACAAGATAAACCAAAAGATCAGCATCACTGCAAAACCGTGGAGCACGGGCTGAAACGTGGATCCTGCAATTGCCGCTAGCGCCCTTCCGAGATGGCGGTCTAAAGCATTGCCGAAGAAGGCTGACATGGTCCAACTCATCACATACACGGCAATCGAGTTCATTCCGACCACCACCAGCGGGAACGCCCATCGCCGCCATCCTTTCCACTCGATTAGCGCATAAAAGCCGGCTAGGATCAGCACCACCCAGCCTCCGCTATACAGGGTGTACGCCGATGTCCACACCCTTTTGACGATGGGACAAATACCCGCCCATTGACACACTAGGCCAAGCAGCAGCAAGCCTGTTCCCGCGATCACGAGTCCGCGCAGTTTTTGTTCCTTGGAGGTTTTGCTCTTAAGCCATTCACCCGCCAGCAGGCCGAGTATCATGGTGCCAAGCGTTGGAATAAAACTCAGCGTAGACCAGCCGCCTTCATTGAAAACGAAGAGCTCTGCGCGCGGAAAAAGGTTCAAGAACCACACATCGAAAGCCCACGAGAGATTCGAATTCTTGTTCCAATGAGATAAGAATCCGCTGTAGTTGTGATCCCAGTTCGGCGGGACTCCAACCCGGGTGTAATCAAACCCGGGGCCGGGAGCTGGATAAAGAGCGAAAGCTGCCCAAAAACAGATCAAGATCAGCACCAGCGCCACCACTTGCGTGCGCACACGCGCGAACCCCAACAGAAACAGGAAGATGTAACCCAATCCGATCTGGGTCAGCGTGTCCTCAAATGTGAAGTAGGTCTGACGTGACCCCAGTGACCGAAGAAAGATCCCGAGAAAAATCAGCAGTAGAGCGCGCCGCACCGCATGTCCGAACATCTGGCCGAAGGCTTGTCCCTTATTTTTCCGGCTGGCGATTGAAAAGGGAAGCGCTGTCCCCACCAGAAAGGAAAAGGCGGGTTGAATCAGGTCATGCAGCGAGCACCCTTGCCACTCCACGTGCTCCGTATTGAAGGCGATCAACCCCCATAACGCGCTGTGCGGAAACGCGCGCGCCACTTCCGGCAAACGCATGCGTTCCGCGAGCATCAGGGTCATCACCAGCCCGCGAAATGCATCCAGCGAAATCAGCCGGGTGGCTTCAGGCTTGGACACCGGTTCTGGTATGACAATCTCTTTAATCGAACTTTCGAGCTGCCCGGTTTCGGTCATAACGGGCTCCCTATGACGCGAGCTTAGTGAGCTGCCCCAATGGCACTCAAGTTTGAACTGCAAAGCCTGCTTCTGAGCGGACATTCCACTTCTCGCGTGTGAAATCGGGGAATTTCTGGGGAGCGCCATTTTGCGCTACAGATGTTTCACTTAACGGAGTAGGAGCACTCCACGCGGCGGCATCGTAGACGTCGATATCGGGAACGAGACCTCTTTTCAGGCAATCCATCAGCCTGTAATTCATGATGTAGTCCATTCCGCCGTGGCCGCCCATTTTGCGGGCCAGATCTCCAGTCGTTTTCCATAGTGGATGTTCGTACTTGTCGCGAAAGGCGTCGATGGTCTGCCATTCGTCTTTCTCCTGACCATCCACAAAGACACGCGGCGGATAATCGGCGAATGCGCCCTTCGTGCCCGAGATCGAGTTCAGGCGGCTGTAAGGTCTGGGATTGACCACGTCATGCTGCAGGAGTATGGTGCGGCCCTTTTGGGTCTTAATGATGCTCGTATTCATGTCGCCGCAAACGTATTTTTCGCTGCGCTTCGGGTCCCCGTCTGGGAACTTCGCCTTGACATGCGCGCTTAGCGACGCCTCAGCCGAACTTACCGAAACCATGTAGTCGAACCTGTCGCCACGATGAATGTCCATGTAGTGGGCTACCGGGCCCAATCCGTGCGTCGGATACAGATTGCCATTACGCTTCATATGCGGGAACCGGCGCCATAGGCCTTCTCCCTCACTCGACGTCAAAATGCTGCGCAAGTCGTGGAGGTAAGCTCCCTCACTATGCGTGATTTCCCCGAAGAGTCCATCCCGCACCATGTTCAGGACCATCATCTCGGTAGAGCCATAACAACAATTCTCCAGAATGACGCAGTGCTTGCGAGTGGTTTCGGAAGTCTCGACCAAGTCCCAGCACTCCTGCAACGTCGTGCAGGCGGGCACTTCGACCGCCGCATGCTTGCCATTCTTCATGGCGCTGACTGCCATGGGAACGTGCCAGTCCCAGGGCGTGGCGATGTAGACAATGTCGAGATCGAGCTGCGTCAGATTCTTGAAATCCCATTCGCCCTTGCTGAAGCCGGCGGGCTCCGGCTGGCCTGCGTCCTTGACCGCTTTTTGCGCGCGCGCTACTTTTTCCGGCACCAGATCGCAGATCGCTTTGACCTCCACCTTTTCAATTGCGAGTAAGTCGTGTAACAGGCTCGTACCACGGCCCCCAACCCCGATAATCGCTAGACGCACCTGTTCTCTGGCCTCGAACGGAATCCCGATCATCGTCTTGTCCGCACCTTTTGCTGCGGTAGCCAGAAGGTCCGGACGCAGAATTTGATTCGCTGTTACGAGCCCCGCGCTGCCCACCGCGACCTTTATAAAACTCCGTCGCGAGATATCTTTAGATTCTCTGTCGGTTGCCATGTACTGACCTCCTGCTGATTAGGATCCGCTCAGACGGATAATAGTTCTACAACCAAGCAGTCATGCTGGCTTCAAGGCGATGCGATCCCCGCACCCTGATGGTGTGAACTCCGGAACGGCACACGCCTCAAATAGGGCGCTGTACTGATGCACAACCGATTCCATGATCTTTCAGATCAGTGTCTGATCCAAAAACCAATTTGATAAATGCACTCGGATCATTATTCGGGGTCTTTGCACTCCGTTCTGCACTGTGCCATTCGGTGGCCGACCACCAGAAGATCTTCCGGAAATCCGCGAGTCGTGAGTGCATTTTGGTTAAGCTGGAACCACTGAGGTCGAAGAACACGTTGGGATTCCAGCGGACGATCTCCGCTGCCATTCGTATTCCGGATTACCGCAGTGTGCTCCGAGCAAGGTAATCTTCGGGAAGCGCCGTGCAATCTCCTCCAAGTGAATCGGACGCATCCGGCCAGACGCCACATCTTCCGGCTCATCAAAGTGTTTTCGCAATACGATCCCGGTATGAAACAGGACGATCCAACTGTAGCGATTCGCCAGCTCTTACCCCGGAAAATACGACGGATCGTTGAAAGGCTTCTTCACGAACTCCAGTTCGCCCAGGCCGATCAATGAACCCTGGCTGCTTCTCATCAAAGTGCACCTGCATATCGACAATCCGGCCCGGCGCCTTATTGGCGACTGGCGGTTTTGCTTTATTGTCAAAAGTCTGCTTGAGCACGCCCAGCGCACCAGACATTCGGGTCGCGATCCTAAAAACTCTCCGCGCGACAGTTCGTTCCCCATTTCGCTTTTTCCTCTTTATCTCTGGTCTGGCCACGGTAGCACAACCAGGCCGAGTCGGCACTAACTACTATCCGCAACTACTATCCGCAACCGGATCTCCGCTGGCCTCGACGCGCAGAAAATCGCCTTGACATCAGCGTCGGCTAATTCGCGAGCCCCTGATATACGATGTATTGGACTCGGTCGATGTGCTTGGCTTATGAACTCGCGTACAGGATAGGTATACGCAAAACAACACCCCACCTTTACGACATTCGATATTCCCAATTGACACTTAAGAGGATACTCATTGCCGGAGTGTGCGCTGTCTGCGTCACCACTGCCGCGGGCACCGACCCGCCTCCAGCGGACGCTTTCCGGGTTCTGCCGGCAAATTCCACGCAAGCGCCGAGCATTACCCCATACTTGAAGTATCAGACGGAACTGGCGTGGGATCAGGACGACCGGCGTCGGAAGAAGTGGGAGGCGATCCAAACCGAGGCAGACTTGACGCGACTGCAGCAAGAATTGAGGGATCGACTGCTCAAGATGCTCGGCGGGCTTCCGACAGAAAAAACTCCGCTGAATCCGCAGATCACAGGACGGGTTCAGATGAAGGGTTTTCACATCGAGAAACTGGTTTTTGAGAGTTTGCCCCGAGTGTATGTGTCGGCTCTGGTGTATGTGCCAGATACTGGAAACAAGTTGCACCCTGCCGTGCTAGTTCCGAGCGGCCACTCTGAGAATGGGAAGGCGCATTATCAAGCCCTATGCCAACGTTTGGTGCAACGCGGTTATGTTGTCATCAATTGGGACGCCGTCGGCCAGGGCGAGCGCAGCCAGTTCTGGGACGCAAAGAAGAAAAAGAGCCGCTATAACCTGATTTGCGCGGAACATGCAGTCCTCGGGAATCTGGCGTACCTTGCCGGGACCAATCTCGCGCGCTGGGAGATTTGGGATGGCATTCGAACCGTCGATTACTTGCTCACGCGTCCCGACGTCGATCCCGAGCGCATCAACATCACCGGCACTAGCGGCGGCGGGTTTCAAGCCACCCACATTGCCGCACTCGACCGGCGAATCAAAGTTGCGGCGCCGTCTTGCTACATCACCGCGCTTCCTATGCGCGTCTACAACAGGATCTTTAAGGACCCAGACAGCGACCCCGAGCAGGATCTCTACGGAATGATCGCAAACGGAGTCGATCATCCCGGTCTTTTGCTGATGATGTATCCGCGGCCAGTCTTCGTCGCCGCGGCGGTACTGGACTTCTTTCCAATTGAAGGCACTCACATGACTTTTCGCGAGATAGCCGATCTCTATTCCAGGCTTGGGCATGCGGATCGGATTGTCATGCACGAGGGCTACCATGGTCACGAGTACTCCTCCGAGAACCAGGAAGCAGCAATTCAGTTCTTAGACCACTTCAACGGCCTTTCGGCAGAGCGCGGTCTTCCACCCACCGAAGAGTTGGATGAGAAAACATTACAATGCACCCGAACCGGCCAGGTCATGCTTGACTATGAGAACGCCCGCTCGTTGATGGACTTGATCCGTCAGTACTATCAAGAAGGGAAAAAAGGACCTGCTCCTAACCTCAAGCAGCTCTATTATTCGGATCAGTACCCCGGAATTGCGTCATGGAGCGTTTCCCAATATCGAGGTACTGTTCCAGGTCCCAGCGAGATTCGGTGGGAACTCATGGGAAGTTCGCAGGTGGGCAACATCGAGATTGAGCGCTATCTCCTCCGCCATAGTCGGTACCTCGAAATACCGCTTTTGTACATCCATAAAGGGCAGGACCGACGGCCCATCTTGTTATGGCTCAGCGAGGACGGAAAAGTCACTGCGCCGGAGTGGCCCGATGTAACGAAGTATCTCGATGCCGGATATGGCATTGTTTCGATCGATCCCCGAGGATTGGGAGAAACGCGGATGCGCTACAAAGCCACGTCTCCTGATGATCCAACCCTGGCGCAGTTAGAATACGATCGCGCTTATACAAACCCGCTTTCTGGAGTGCTGGCCGACTACGTTTACAACTCGCTGCTCACTGGTCGACCGTATCTTCTGCAGATGATCGAGGACGTCGAAATCGGGACTCGTTTCGTGCGATTGAAGATGGATGCTAATGTGGAATTTACGGTTATAGGTGTTGGCGAAGCATTTACTCTGGCCAGCGCGGTGTCCGAAACGCTTCCCCATATTAAATTGATCTCGCAGCCTGCTAACCAGAGGTTGAAGTGGTCTGACCTTGTGAACCAAAAACTCGAACTGTGGCCAATCCAGTACTTGCTGCCAGGCGGCGCCTATGTTCACTAGTCTCCCATCGACGGTAAGAGTTTCTTCATGAACCGCATGCTAGGCGCGCATACCACTTATGAGCGTCATAGGCGAGGCCAGAGTTTCATGGTAAATTCGCAATCGTTCTGTCGGCGCTGTGGTCGCCGGCGATCTGTTTCCAACAAACTAGCCCCTGTCAGGAGCGGTTATGCGCAAATCACAGACAACCATTGATCGGCGGGGATTCCTAACCGGATCAGCCGCTTTAATCGGCGGGGCGGCAATTGCCCCAAACGCGTTATCGTACAGCAACATTCTTGGAGCCAACGAGCGTATCTCTGTGGCCCACATCGGACCTGGAAGCCGTGGCCACGAATTGGCATGGGTCGTTGCCCAGCACAAGACCCGCCACAACGTTGAGATGACCGCTGTCTGCGATTTGTGGCGATTGCACCGAGAAAGAGCTGTAGCGGAGAACGCACATTACTATGGCCGCTCGCCACGCGCGTACCAGTACCTGGAGGATGTACTGGCCCTTCAAGACGTCGACGCCGTAATTATCTCTACGCCTGAGCACTCGCACTCACCGATTCTCAAGATGGCAGTGGAGGCCGGCAAAGACTCTTATGTGGAAAAACCCATGGGCAATGTTCTGGCGGAAGCCAAGGCGGCGCGTGATGCAGTCAAACAGAATAAGCGTATCGTCCAGGTGGGCACGCAGCACCGCAGCGAACCTTATCCCGGGGCTGCGCGCGAGGTAGTGCAGAGCGGGACGCTCGGTGACGTAAGCAAAATCGAAATCGTCTGGAACTATCATGGACCACGTTGGCGTGGACGCGAGGAGAGCAAACAGATCCGCGAACAGGACACCGACTGGCGCAAATGGCTGATGACCAAACCGTACCGCCCATTTGATCCGCAGGTCTATTGCGAATTCCGCCTGTACAGGGACTTCTCCAGCGGTATTCCTGACCAGTGGATGAGCCACGCCACCGACCTTGTCCACTGGTTCATGAACGCCAACTTCCCCCGTTCCGTTGTAGCCCACGGCGGAATATTCGCCTGGCACGACGGTCGCGAGAATGCTGATACGTTCCAAGCCTTACTGGAGTACCCCAAGGGCTTCCTGGTCAGTTATTCGACGAGCTTTGGCAACGACGCGCCGTCATTCACGCGCTACATGGGAAAAAAAGCAACCCTCATCAACCACGGAGGCGAGGGGAGTCCACGCTATAGCGTGGTTGAGGAAAAGGGCAACCACGAAGATAATCCAGGTGTCGACGATCAGAGGGCTTCGAAGTATATTCTCCTTGCCGGCGAAACCAAGCTTCCTCCCATGGGTATCGATGACCTCACACTCGACCACATGGCTAACTGGCTCGAATGTTTGCGTTCCCGCCAACAGCCGCGCTGCACGGTCGATGAAGGATTCGCTCACTCAGTGGCATGCATCATGTCGGCGCAGTCCTACTGGTCCGGCAAGAAACAATATTGGAGTGCTGCTACAGAGGAGATTCAGGACCACCCTGTGAAGGCCTGAGGGGCTCGTGCCGGGGGCACGAAGTCTGACGTGAGAATACTCCTGCCCCCACCGGAGGATACCCTGCCTTGGCGGGAGCCCACCGGTCGCCTGCCGGTGCCTCGTGTCCAACCGGCTACCAGATTAACTTCAGAGCAAACTGCAGTTGCCGATTGGCGGCCGTAGTGTTGCTGATGGTGTTAAACGATCCTATCTGACTGATGTCTACCGGACCCACGGGAAACCTGTCGCTTGGATCATATTGCGGGTAGGTGTCCACGAACGGGTTGGGCATGGAGAGCAACGGATGATTTAGTAAATTAAACGCTTCGAACCGAAATTGCAGATTCAGGCGCTCCGAGATGGCGGTGTTCTTCATGGCACTGAAATCCGTGCTTACGAACCGCGGGCCGCGCAAAACTCCGCGGCGCGCGCTGCCGAAGACCTCCGTATCTGTGGGCTGAGCAAACGCACTGAGATTCCAGTAATTCAGGATCGACTTAGGCCCTACATTCGGATCACCGACTAGGTCGCAGTAGTCCTCCTCAAAACCGACGTTACTTATCGCGGCATCACTAGTGGTCAGGCATGAGACCGCAAAGCCGCTGCGCACAAAACTGATGCCGCCGATTTGCCAGCCTCCAAACAGCTTTTGTTTCGCGCCGGACCAGTCTCCGCCCCAGTGCCGGCCCGTGCCGAAGGGAAGCTCGTATAGAGCGCTATTTACCAAATTGATTTTGGCATCGAACGCCGAGGGACCATAATCCAGCTTGAAATCATAGATATGCGGCGTCGACTGTTGCAGCCCGTTCGTAGGATCTCTCGTCCCAGAAGCTGTGTCCAGGCTCCTGGACCAGGCAAAGGAACTCAGGAACGAAAAACCTCCCGAGAAACGTTTCTCGACCTTGCTCTGCAAGGCATTGTAGTTGGCGGAGGTTTTGTTTTCGAAAAGATTGTAGAAATTGGACAGCGCCTGGTAGCGCTGCGGCAGATAAGTGACCGGTTGGACGACCCGGTCACCCTGCATCACGGGATAGGTTTGGTTAAGGTCAAGCAGGTGTGGCAAATGCGTGGAGGCCGAACCTAGGTAACCGATTTCCAGAACGAGATCCTTCGCCAGTTCCTGCTGAATACCGAGGCTCCATTGTTGGATTCGAGGTGTCTTGAGGTGCGGATCCACAGTAAACATCGACGGTTGAAAGATGGTTTGCGTGGTGTTATTGAAGATCTCGTCTACCACACTAAATTTGGTTTTGCGGATGAATTTGGCGGCGCGGGGAGCGTTGCGAGCGAAGTCAAACCACGGATTGGCATTCATCGGCGAATAGAAAATGCCGGCACCGCCGCGCACCACCGTCTTACCCTTACCAAAACCGGGGGACCAGGAGAAGCCGAACCGGGGCGCTACATTAGTGCGATCCGTAAATACCAGGTTATGGCCAAGCCGATTGTCACGCACGTATGGCAAATACGTTGGCGAATTGGGACTCGAGTCGAAGCGCACAGGGGGAAAGCCAGCGTAAGGATCGCCGCTTCCGGGCCTTACGACCACAGGTATGGGGCCGCTGAAATCAACATTGACCATGGCGTCGTCAATGTCATGCCAGAAAGGCCACAGGTCGTAACGCACGCCAAAGTTCAAGGTCAAATTGCGCTTCAGCTTGAAATCGTCCTGGGCATAGTAGGCTTGCGCCCAGCGAAACAGGTGAACATGCGAATCGCCGCTAGCCACCTCCGAATCGTTGCTGACGCCCAGTAGCATTGAGGCTAGAGATAGCCCGCCGCTCCCATTCAAAGCCGCGGTCGCGATCGCCGGAAACACGAAGGATCCGCGAGCGATGTTGTGCGACAAAAGATTCAAATTCTCGTGGCGGAAGTTAGCCCCCAGTTTGATGATGTGCTGTCCTTTGATCAGAGCAAAGTCGTCGCCATATTCGTAAGTCGCCTGGATCTTGCGCAAGGGGTGGCCAAAAGCGGACTCCCCCAAGCTGAGGAAATTGTCACCTTCCCCGTCAAACTCCGGAGTGCCAAAATCAATGGGATCATTGGAAGCACCGGGAATCCCCAGGGCAGCAACCACGTTGTTAGTGCCTGCCAGCGGACCGACGCGGCTGGAGTTCACGCGCAACCAGTTCACCCTGGCCTCATTGATCTTGTTGGAGCTAATGGTCCAGGAATAATGCAGACTGACAGTCTGCGTTTTCACCGCCTCCACCAAGTCTCGAACTGGTTCGACATCATTGGTGGTATTGTCTTCCCGCCCCCAGGAGTACCTGCCCCACACACTCGTCTTGGGAGTGACAATGTAATCCAGCCGCCCAGCGACCTGATCAAAATCCGTGGGCAAGCTCACAACTCCGGTGAGGTTGTCTAGCGCACCAGGCCGGTTTGATTGGGGCACGTATTGTGAATTGGAAAGAAACTTTGCAGTAGCGCCATTCCAACACTGTTGTGGAATGGTGTTGTTGGGCCAGGGGACATCGGTGTTCGGGTTCGGATTGAAGCACCCCGCGGGCAAAGTGTTGCCCGAGAGGAAGTTTGTGAGATGCGGGATGAAGATCGGAATGCCATACTCGGAGAAATTGCCAATCCGGGCATTCGAGGTCGGGACAGTAGCAACCTCAGTAGAATTGGTGCGATCGCGCAGGCCTTCGTAGCTGCTGAAAAAGAACAGCTTGTTAGCCACGACCTTCCCGCCCGCGGTTCCGCCGAACTGGTTGCGTCGGAAAGGCGGTTTGGGCGCATTAGGTTTGCCGGCGTTGATGTCGTTGAAGAAGTCCTTCGCATCCAGGACATCATTCCTGAGGAAATCGTAGGCGGTGCCGTGGTACGTGTTAGTGCCGCCCTTGGTCACCGCATTCACCTGTGCGGCTCCACGGCCGAACTCGGCCGTATAGGAGTTCGTCTGGACTTTGAATTCCTGAACTTCGTCAATCGAGGGTACCGCTCCAAATGTATTGAAGTCGGGCGAAGTATTCGTGGCGCCGTTCAGGAGGAAATTCGTGTCCTGAGCGCGAGCTCCGCCTAAGGAGTATTGATTGTTAGCTCGACGACCAACATCTCTCACCTCCTGGAATCCGGTATTGTCATCCTTGGTGAAGGTGACCCCAGGGCCGAGTGTTGCCAAGTCCAGGAAATTGCGGCCGTTAAGCGGTAGATCTTCCACGCGTTTGTTGTCAATCACCTGGCCGACGGTGCTCGATTCGGTATCGAGCAGCGGGGCTTCGCCCACAATGTTTACGATTTCACTCACTTGGCCCAGTTCTAGCTTTATATCGATGCGAGCCTTCTGGTCCACCTGAAGCTCGAAAGCGGGGACAGCGGCCGTTCGAAAGCCGGGGTGTTTTACCGTGACGGCATATTGTCCGGGCGTAAGCCCAGTGACCGCATAGCTGCCAGCGTCAGTGGTTCGTGTCGTATGAGGAACATTGCGATCAACATTGGTCACGCTCACCTCAGAGTTTGCAACCACGGCGCCGCTGGCATCGGACACCAAGCCTGTAATGCTGCCGGTACCAATTTGTGCGAGACCGATACAGGAGTTGAAAACCAACGCAACCACACAAATGAGTTGAAAGACGGCTAATGCGGCACGAATTCGGCTTGGTGTTGTCACAGGCTTATCCTCCCGGCCCCCCAGGGTTGCTTGCTCCTTTAGGTCTCAACAAAACTCTGATTTGAAGGGTCCCCAGTGATCAGTGGCGCTGCTTGTAGCACGGCGTTTTCGAGCTTGTCAAGCAGTTTAGTTGTGTCAACGTGTGAGAAGAACTACCGGTAGTGGGTCAGTTTCAATTTCCACAGGCTCGCTTTAGCATCCTGCATGTGTCATATTTGTACTATGGACGCAAGCGAAGAGAAGCGTCAAAAACAGCGCGCAAAGCTCATCCAAGAGATAGATGCCGAAAAGAAGCACTCCGCTAAACTCCGGCTTCTCAAACGCGCCGATGCAGCCATTGAGCGATCCCGCCGAATTGCAGCTCAATCCAAGAAGCTAACCGAGACTATATGACCGTCGGCAAAGGCAAGCGCCCACGTGATCCCAACCAACTTGCCAGGTGGGTTGTAGATCATTCGACTGACGAAACGCCAGAGGCAGAACACACCTCAGAGCCAGCTACCAGTAGCAGTTCCACCATTCCGCCTCATCTCTCCGAGTACATGGCTGCCATAGGCCGCAAGGGTGGTCAGATCGGCGGGAAACGTCGGCTCAAGACTATGAGCAAGGCACAGCGTCAGAGAGTGGCTGCTAAGGCCGCGAGAACGCGCTGGAAGAAAGCTCGGCAATCTTAACCTGCCTCTTTTGGATCAAACTGAAGTCTGATTTTGTAGTCGCGAAACAGGGAGCCAATCTGCTTATCCCAATCGCTCGACTGCGCTTTCAGCTTATCGATGGAATTTTTGGCGATCCGACGAATGCCGGAGGTATTACATAGAACAATCTCTAAGCCATCAATGGAGCACCCGGATAACGTCCCCGCAGAGACAATCATGTGGGCGGCAAGGGGAACTAGTTTCTTGATTGGCAGCTGTTTATAGTATCTTTCTTTCCAAAAGACTGCAGCGTGTTTACATTGTCTCCAGCGGGTACTGAGGTCTCCACTGGGATGCATCTTGGCCTACAGATGAAGCCAGATTCTCCCTGCTCATAGATGAACTCAAAAGCCTGTGGAAATTGAAACTGACCCACCACCGAACTACCTGCTCTCTGTGCGAATCCCGCGCGAGTCGATAAAACAGACTGAAACTGGACAACAGGCGAGGACATGGCCCGGGAAAAGACGCAGCGATTGCGAAACTGCGGCGGGTTTATCACTGCTACGGTACGAAAGTCTGCTAAATGTTCCCCTTCTTCATCTCCTGCACGGCATAATCGCATGCGCGCGCAGTTAGTGCCATATATGTCAACGATGGATTCACGCAGGATGAAGACGTCATGGCCGCACCATCGGTGACAAACAGGTTTTTGACGTCATGCGCCTGATTGAAAGAGTTAAGGACTGAGGTCTTCGGGTCGCGTCCCATACGGGCTGTACCCATCTCGTGAATCGAAAACCCAGGCGGATCATCGTCGGTGAAAGGCTCGATAGCATGCGCTCCGGCCGCCTCCAGCATCTCTGCCGCCGCGATCGCCATATCATTGCGGATTGCGTACTCATTCAGACCCCAGGCGCAATGGATCTTCAGCACCGGAACGCCCCAGGCGTCAGCTTTCTCCTTGTCGAGCTCAACATAATTCGCGTGATTCGGCAGGCATTCGCCGTAGCCCGCAAAGGTGAATCGCCACCGCCCTGCCTGGCGCAATGATTTCTTGAACTCGGCGCCAAAGTCAGTCTGCAAAACGCCTCGCTCCCAGCCTTCGCGATGGGCTCCGCCCTCGTAACCGTAGCCCCGCAGGAACTGGGATTTTGTTTTCAGGTTTCGAAATCGAGGAACGTAAATTCCGTTTGGCCGTCTACCGATTATGATCCTATTCTCATTGCCCGGAATAATTGCCGTTGCTCCTCCACCTTTCACATGGTCCATGAGGTTGTGGCCCAGCTCCCCGCTCGAATTCCCCAGTCCGGTGGGAAATTCGGGCGTTGTGGAGTTGAACAGAATCCGCACCGATTCCAGCGCTGAAGCGCACAAGAAAATCACTTTGGCGCGAAACTGCAGGGTTGCACGGGTCTTGGCGTCAATCATGTTCACCCCAGTAGCCTTGCGTGCACGCGGATCAAAACTCACACTGTGTACAATGCTGTTTGGCCGCAACGTCATTCTTCCCGTCTGTACGGCAGCGGGGAGCGTGGCGTTGACACTGCTGAAGTACGATCGGGTAATGCATCCCCTTTCGCAAGGGCCGCAGTAATGGCAAGGTGCGCGGCCAAGATGGGGTTTGGTCAAAACCGCCGCGCGGCCGATCGTCAACACGCGTTCTCCGCCAAAGTTTTTTGCGATCGCGTCGCGGACGACGGTCTCCGCGCAATTCAGTTCCATCGGTGGCAAAAATCTGCTGTCGGGTAACTGTGCTAGGCCCAGCGCCTCACCGCTGATTCCGATAAAATCTTCCACATAGTCATACCAGGGGGCAATGTCTGCGTATCGGATTGGCCAATCAATGCCGATGCCATCCCGAACATTCGCTTCAAAATCCAGATCGCTCCAACGGTAAACCTGGCGGCCCCACATTATCGAACGCCCACCGACTTGGCGACCGCGAATCCATCGGAACGGCTTGCCGGGTTCGGTCGTGTAGGGGTGCTGCTTGTCGTTTACAAAGAACTTTGCCGACCACTCATCACAGGCGTAACAAGTGCTCTGAATGGGCTGATCTTCCTGTAAGCGACGGCGATCGCACATTCCTCGGAATTTCATCGCCCACGCCGGAACGTGCTCGACATAGTCATTCGCCGGCAGAATTGAACGTCCGGCTTCGAGCACAAGAGTCTTCAATCCTTTCTCGGTCAACTCTTTCGCTGCCCAGCCACCGGTCATTCCGGAGCCAACTACCACGGCGTCGTAGGTTGCTTCCTCCCTCACTGGCTTGGTTCTTCCTTCCTGTCTTCCTCAGCTGCGCAACTGTCGTAGTGCCCGGGCACCACCTGGAAACCTAGTTCTCTGATAGCCCCGTCTTCGGACGTGTAATACCCGGTGAGGGTGAGACTCCGTACCATGTAATAGAAGTTTTTGTCTGGATTCGGCGCTGATCCTCGGTATGGGAGGGCGTGCTCCCGCACTGCTTGCGCCTCCTCTGTCATCTCCTCTCCCAATTGAGCCAGAATTTGCGCCTGCTGAAGCGGCGAACAATCGATAAATTTCTTCTGAAACAACGATTGCGTGCGCAGATCCACATCTGTCAGACCATTTAGGAAACGGTCTCGTTCTTCTTCGCCATACCACTCCGTCAGAATCAGATCGATGAATTGGCTCACGCCGACATCAGTAGCGCCCGGTGTCTCGGTTCTGGGAATGATCGTCTCTGCTATCGCCGTTACGGTTGCGTTTTGGTGGGAATCCAGCGTGCGCAGCTCAGTTCCTGTTCCGAGTTCAGCACGGGCTTCCCGTAACACCGCAAGCAGATTGCGTGGCGCCAGTTGGAGTGCCAGGCCCGTCGCCAGCAACCACAACGCTTCACGTCTTTCCATAAAACACCTCTGATATCAGCGTTCCCCAGGATCTCCAGCCCATGAATCTGGGACGCTGGCGTGAAATGATATCTGCGACTGAAAGACGTACGTTGTACAGCAATTCGTGAATGACAAGATCATACGATGGACGATCCCAGAGTCAGGCGATGCGACGAAGCGGGAGACTGGAGTAAGAGAGGAATTGAATGCGACACAATGAGATCGCCGGCTTGTCCAAATTACCGCGTTTGGGCGGGAGTACACTTGGACTTAAGGCGGCAGCCCTACGCGGCGCAGCAGATCTCTAAATTTTGGGTCAGATCGGAGTGGATTCCAGACGTTATCCCGTTTTAGAAAAGGAATGCACCAGTAGCGTTGCTCGAGGGCTTTGTCCAGCCAAGCAAACGCGCGATCTTTATCACCAATGCTGCTGTAGGTAAACGCCGACATGGCGACGGGGAGATCGTCATTTTTTTTTGAGTACTCTTCGACTGCTCGCATCCACTCTTGCAGGGCGAACTTCGGGCCGCCCATTGCCTCAGCCTGGCGGAGAATGTTGGCAAAGTCCGGCCGCCCGTAAAGTGTGAGACACCGTTCCCACAGTTCCACCGACTCCTTAAACCTCCCAGCAATGGCATAGTTTTTGGCCATTATCATGAGGACAAACGGATTACTAGGCGTCTTTTCCTCTAGTGTCTGCCTTTGCTGTTCTAAAGTTCGGTCGGTTCGCTGAAGTACAGCGAAATGATCGTTGAAGTAGTCGTGCGCCGGACTGAGCGACTGTGCAAGCCTGAGTTCTTTCTCAGCCTCGGTGGTGCGCCCAACGTCCGCCAGGTATTCAGAATAGGAGAAGTGCGCATATCCTGAACTGGGATTCACTTCAATGCCCCTCCTGTATTCTCTTTCAGCTCCCACCCAATCGTATTCATAACGCATGAGCAGCTGGGCCAGGGCAAGGTGTCCTTCCACGTCCTCCTCACCCAGTTCCAACGCCCTTAACAGACCGGCCTTGGCCTTGGGCAGGTACTCAAAAGGCGAAGGGGCGTCGGCATTATCCATTGCTTCAAAATATGCCAGATATGCCGGCCTATAACTGGAATCTTGCTCAATTGCTCTATCCAGATACGAGAATGCTTTTTGGAGTTCGTCCTTCTGCGACTCTCTTCCCTTGTCAAACTCAAATTTGCTGGCTCGGTCGATGTGGAAGCGCGCCTCTACATAGGCATCCAGCGCCTTCGGGTTCACCTGCCGGACACTCTGCAGCCTAGCCTCCTGTGCAGGCGTGAGTCTGACCTGGATCTCGTGGGCGATCTCACTGGCGACGCTGCTCTGCAGTTGCAGCATGTCCGTCACCTCGCGTTCGAAACTTTTTGCCCAGAGATGCTGATCAGCCGGGCCGTAAATCAGCTGGGCCGTAATGCGGATCCGATCGCCCGAGCGCTGCACCGTTCCTTCTACAATTCCATCGACATTCAGCTCGCGGGCAATCTGCGGCAGGGGCTTATCTGGACGCCCGTAGCGCAAGGTGGTCGTTCGTGAGACCACCTTCAGCGCGCTGATTTGCGCCAGGTCTGTGATCAGGGCGTCCGTGACCCCATCTGCGAAATAAGCCTGCGTCGTGTCGCTGGACAAGCTGCTGAGCGGCAAGACGGCAATGGATCGAATCTGGGGGCTGGTTTTCGCCGTGAAAAATCGCCGCCAGGAGGTGGGCCCAGCGGCCAAAAGGACAATTAGCAAGACTCCTGCCGCCGCGCCAAGCCCCACTCCAAGCCGTAGGGCGCGTGCCGAGAACATTGCTTCTCTGGCGATGTCGGGGATCGTGGAGGAATTCTCAGCAAGCTCTGCACCTCGCTTCACTACCTCCACCGATGCCAGCAGCCGGTAACCGCGCTTGGGGATGGTTTGAATGAACTTCGATTCCCGCGGGTCATCCTCGAAGGCGCGGCGTAGCTCGGAGATACACCGCACCAGGACGTCGTCCGAGACGAACGTGTTCGGCCACACAGCCTTGATCAGTTGTTCTTTGGAAACGGTTTCGCCGACATGACCGGCCAGGCACAGCAGTACCCCCATCACCTTCGGCTCTAGCTGTCGGCGTGACCCGTTTTGGGAAATGGTGTTCAGGCTGGGCTGGACCAACCAAGTCCCAACGCGTAAGTCGCCATCCATGACGCTCCCCCGGCGACGGCAAAAAACGTGGCCAGCATTATAGTCCAGTTCTGTAAGTGCTTGAATCGTTGGCACCTCGGCAAAACCTCGGCAAAAACTCAGGCATTCATCGGGACTTCAGACAGCTTGGGTAGTAAAGACAGCGTTGGCGAGCGTACTCGGATGTCAGATTCTTTGCAGCGAGCTGCATCTCGCACGCAGGCAAAGGCCCCTCAGAGATATGCGAGCGCTCGCCGAGCCCCAGCACCAGTGACGACCGCGTCCGCAGGTGCGCCGCTTTGTTGGGTAAAACGGGCTCGGGGTCCCCACGCGGACTAGGACTGAGCTCATGAAATGTTTGAGCCTGACGCTAGTTTTCGTCCTCACGTTGGAAGGTGCCGCCGCCGCGCGCGACATGACGCCCGTTTCCGATGGCGAGGGGAATCGAACCCGGGAAACGCCGCAAGCTACAAGATTGAAGGCAGAAGTTCAACAACGTGGTACCGGTGAAAAATCACGGGTCCGGGTCACGTTGCGGAACGGGACTGAACTGAAGGGTCTTATCAGCAAGATCGACGACACTTTCTTCGAAGTGACGGACCAGTCGGGAAAGGTCACCCCGGTACTGTATGCCGATGCCCAGAAGGTACGCGGGCCGGGACTCAGCAAGGGAGCGAAGATCGGCATCGTGGTGGGGGTAGCCGTAGCTGTAACAGCAATTGTGATTGCGGCCGGACTTAAATCTGCGGGGTACTAACAGGGTCTGAATCTCAATGGTGGCCCGAATTGAAATTACTCACCGCTTCGGGCAAGAAGAGATCCCGATCTGTGGGATGTACCACACACCATGAAACAGCCTCTTGGAAAGACCCTAATATGGGTGACTACGTTATCAGGGGCTGGAACCATCTCTTCTTGCGGTGGAGGAGGAACGCCGCCTCCATCGCCTCCACCAGCAATTTCGGTTGCCGTCTCGCCCAGTTCCGTCCCCGTTCAGACGGGAACAACACTGCAATTCACTGCGAAAGTTTCTAACTCATCCAATCAGAACGTTAATTGGGAGGTCAACGAAAAACCAGGAGGCGACACCACTGTCGGGTTGATCACGAATGCCGGGCTCTATACCGCCCCCACCGCTGTCACCGATCCTCCTACGGTCAGCGTAACTGCAGTTTCTGAGGCGGACAATTCAAAGTCGGCTACGGCCACCGTGGGTATGACGCCCGACGTGCTGACTCGCGACGTCTGGTTCGCGCCCGATTTTGCCAGTGCAGATTTTCAGAATCTCTTTACTCCGCCTGATCAGTGGAGCACTGCCCGGAGCAAAGTCAAAGTATTTAAGTTCTATGCAGTCCAGCTAAATTCCTCTTTCGTACCTTGTCCCGATTGGCTCTGCGGCCCAACCCGACTGCAACAACTCATTGACGTCCAGGCATTTTCAGACCTGAAAGCGTGGGGGATCGATATCGGCATCGAAGCAGGCGCTGTTAAGCCGGCAAATTGTTCAGGCGACACACTTCTCAACGTGGCCGAAGATGCAGTTCAGAACATTCAGGCAAACGGCGGGATCGTGCGTTTTATCGCTATGGACGAGCCTTTCATCGGTGGCCAGCTAACCGCCAATGGTCAGAATTGCAACTTCACGATGCAACAGAGCGCAGATCAGACTGTGCACTTCGTGCAGGCGCTTCAAGATCAGTTCCTCTACATTGTGGTCGGCGATATCGAGCCCTACCCATATTTCAGCGTTGCACAACTTGAAGCCTGGATTTCACTGTTGCAAAGTCTCGGTGTGCAGCTTGCATTCTTCCATCTTGACGTCGATCCTGCATTGGTGACAGCGAACGGGGCGGATCTCGCGGGCGATCTGCAGGCCCTCAGCGCTTTCTGCCAGACGCAGAACATTCCTTTCGGCGTGTTGCTGGACTCGCTCACGGCAACTTCCGATGCAACCTACTACAGCGACGCCATCCAGTTCACTGAAAGCGTGAAATCTGCGATCGGGAAACCGAAGGTTTCCGTCTTCCAAAGCTTTGATTGCGCAACAGGGACCTGCAATACGCCTATCAATTTGCCGGAGAACGACCCCAACGTTTTTAGCCATACCCGACTGGTTAATGACGCGTTAGCCATCTTGGACCAATAGAGAACCGGATGGGTGACCAAGACACTACCTGACGAATCAGCAATGCTTTTTCGCTCCATTGTGTGCGCCCTCTCATGTCTGCCTTGGTTGGGATGTGTTGCTCCCATGCGTGTTCCACATCACACTCAGGGACCCGCCGGGCAGCACGCCAGTGCTGATCTGAGTTTTCTGCGCGTCGGCTCTACTACTCGAGCGGAAGTCCTGCAGCAGATGGGTTGGGCGGACGCGGGAGTCAAAAACGAGCGGCTCTTTCTCGGCCGCTGGAGGGATTCCAAGTGGGTGGTCGTCTGGGCAGTGGCAGGCAGTGGCCCGGACTCCGGAGGGAGCGGCTTCGGGGGCACACCACGGGTCTGGCATACGCACAACCTTATCGTCGAGTTTGATGAGAAGGGTGTGGTTACCAACTACCACGTTTTCCGTGATGAGGTCTTGCCAAGAGAGCTCGCGGCATCGCTTCCGCGCGTCAACACCCCTCCCCTGGACTTGTCACATCCCATAGATGTCCCTGTGAAACACCGCCGTGGACAGCACTATGAGCCGGCTACTCTCTCGCTCGGCAAAGATTCCATCGAACTCACGAAGCCCGACTGGGCGGACTCTAATTTCAAAATCACACCCCAAAAGATAACCGCCCTGACCTTCGTCAACGGACTCAAAGAGGAATCACCCAGTCCCCAGAGTACTAACTACACTCTGCATTTCAGCGAGAAAACCAAAGTTGGGAAAAATTTGACCATGAGGATAGACATGCCGGCTCTGGTAACCCTGGTCCAGTACCTGGCGCAGCATGGCGTCCACTGACCTTCTGCCGCTCTCAGCCGGCTCACCCATGCCCGCCCCCCCGGGGGCGACGAAGCACTATGCGCCGGTTCTGTAAATGCTTCGTTTTTCGAGACCTCGGCAAAACCTCAGCTAAAACTCAGCCATTCATCAGGACTCTCCCTGCGAGCCTTGTGTAACAAACAGAGCGGAACACGGTCTGCGCCAGTTACCGATTCGCGAGTGAGCATGCCTGACCTACGAAAAATGATTCGAGTGTCCCTCCTACTCGACTGCATGGTGGCGGTGCTTGTTGCGACGGGTGTGGGGCAGCCAGTCGCCACTCCTGCTCCAACCGGAACTCCGAAGGTTTGGGCTCATGTTTCCGAGATTTCCGGCTCTTTTCTTCCTAAGGTCGTTACGTTGCCGGAACGGCAGAGCCAGTGCTCATTCGTGTTTCGGCCCAGTTGGGTAAGAATCCGTAACCCAGTTCCGTCAAAACGTTTGTTTTTCGGTCTTAATACGCGGAATTAGTGGGTCCGCTGCTGCGATCAGTGAACAGGTTCCTTCGCGCGAGGTGCGCTATGAATGCTTGGAAAAGACCGCAATCGCTCATTGTGTGGTACATCCTGAGTGTATGTTTTTTTCTCGTCTGTAGGGCTGCAGCCACAGATTTCGCAAGCCCCAGCAGCTACCCAGTGGGCTCCAATCCAGTTGCCATTGTCGTAGGTGACTTCAACGGGGACAGCAAACCAGACTTGGCTGTCGCCAATTCGAACAGCGCGAACGTAAGTGTCTGTTGGGAAATGGCGACGGGACGTTTCAGTCTGCCAAGGATTCCGCCGCAGGGACCTCGCCTGCTACACCTGCTGTTGCGGACTTCAACGGTGATAACAAGCTCGACTTGATTTTAATGGCACAAGATTCATCGGGCACTCAGACGTTCGTTAACCTTCTCTTGGGCAACGGAGACGGAACCTTTCAGACACCAGTAAAGCTTGATGCGAGTGATGGTGCAGCCAGCCTCGTGGCAGGTGATTTCAATGGCGACAACAAAGCAGACGTCATCATGGGCGATGGCAATGGCAATCTCATCGTGTTGCTCGGCAATGGCGACGGGACTTTCCAGCCTGCTAGCACCATCTCACTAGGAGTCACTGGCCCGGTGGGTCCGCTGGTTGTCTCTGATTTCAATGCGGACAGCAAGCTCGACCTTGTTGCGACTGTTTCTGGCGGCCCCGTCGTTGTGCTTGGCAATGGTGACGGTTCCTTTCAGTCGCCAGTTCACGTCGCAGACAGCTCTCGAAGCGGCTTCTTGCTGGTCGGCGATTTCGATGGCGATAACAAAGGAGATGTGTTGCTCAAATTCACGCACCGTCTTTGTTCAGGATTCCCCCAGTTCTGTATCACATTCACATCCGGAACCCTTTATCTGGGGAATGGGGACGGCACCTTCCAACCAGGAACACAAATTGTTGGAATCATAGGCGCCAGCCTGTTGATAACAACAGGTGACTTCAACGCCGACAACAAGTTTGATTTGTTCCTGGAGAGAGGTGGGATAGGACTCCTCCGATTGGGAGAGGGAGACGGAATCTCTTTTCTCTTGCTTCCACCGATTCTGTTTGGGTTCGCGTCGTCGCCTTCCTTCATCACCTCATCGGATCTGAATGGCGACGGTCTCCCCGATTTGGTGCTGGCCGATGGTACCAATAACGCAATTAACGTCGTGCTCAACACGAGCCCTAAATCAGGAGCTGATCTGGGCCTCACGATGGATGTTCAATCACCAGTGACGGTCGCCCTCGGTGGTGACGATCTGACTTACACGGCGACAGTATTCAGCGAAGGGCCGCAGAATGCCTCTGGTGTGACATTAACGGACCATTTGCCTTCTGGCTTGAAGTTTATCTCTGCCCAACCAAGCCAGGGAACATGCAGTGGCACTTCCACCATCACATGCAACCTCGGTGCGATGACAGAACCGTCTTCCGCAACCGTGCTGTTCACCGTGAGACCCACCGTGGTTGGAACGTTTTCCGATGATCTGCAAGTGGCAGCCACACAAGCGGATCTCAATTCGAAGAACAATTCTGTTTCGGTTATGGTAAACGCTGTCTTGCCAGCCGATCTGGCGATCTCAGCCAGTGCGTCTGCAAACAGCGGTCTGATTGGCGACAAGGTGACTGTCAACGTGAACGTCTCAAACGGCGGTCCAGGGCAAGCCACAAATGTGGTTCTCACCAACTTTGTGTCAGATAGCACTCAGCTGTCAGGTGTAACAGTCAGTGCTGGTAGTTGCACGGTGACTCCGGGACAAATCTCCTGCCAAATTGGGACGCTTGCGTCTGGGGTAGGGGCGACGCTGAGCTACGTGGTGACGCTCACGGCATCTGGTTTTTCCGACAGCATTGGGGTTACTTCGGATCAGCCTGACCTGAACCCAGACAACAACAACACCAATTTGGCGATTGATATTTCAGACTTCACGCTCACGGCTGCCGCCGCAAGTTTGACGATTCAGCGTGGCAAACAAGGTACTGCCGTGCTGACGGTCACCGGGTTAGACAATTTTTCAGATCCCGTGACGCTCTCCTGTGCCGTGACGGGGCCTGCACCAACCCCTACATGCACGGTCTCGCCATCATCGTTAACACCAAACAACACCGCTATGCTGACAATTAGTACAGCCAACATCAGTGCCAATCTCTCCACATTTCACTACTGGCAGAAATTGCTGCTTGCCGTGTGGCTTCCACTGGGCATACTTGGGTGCATTTTCGCAGTCGACAAGAGCGGTCGTAGGACTTGGCTGATTTGTCTCGTTGCGATGCTTGCAATTCTGCCGACTGCGTGCGGTGGTGGGAGAAAGACACCTCAAAATTACACGGTCACCGTGGTTGCTGCAGCAGGAACACTTCAGCATTCAACGACTATAGCGGTCACTGTGCAATAGAGGGAGGAACAGATTAGCTTTGTTAGTGCTCTGCGTTGTGCTCGCCGGAGTAGTGTTGCAGCTTGCGGCGGAAGCCCGGAACATCACACGACAGGCGGCACCCCACCTGGCCCCTACACCATCACGGTCACCGGTACGTCGGGTGCCACCCAGCATTCAACGGCAGTGACGCTTACCGCGCAGTAACGGGTTGTGCAAATAGCTCCTCCTTGGGTGTGGACGCTTCAGGGTGTTTATACCTGGCAGGGCTAACCAGTCGAACCGACGGCTCGTCGGAAAATACGGGCTCACCACTGCGTAGAGCTGGCAGAATGCCTCCGGGCTGTGCACGAGCCCAACGC
>Ga0075435_100000212_pt1 | contig 35550 bp, 29 predicted proteins | sample RhiMethybrSRZTD4_FD_75302 | JGI IMG/M metagenome (GOLD analysis project Ga0075435, IMG submission 75302) | Populus rhizosphere microbial communities from Tennessee, USA - Rhizosphere MetaG P. TD hybrid SRZTD4 | ecosystem: Host-associated > Plants > Roots > Rhizosphere > Soil | place: USA...
CACATGAAGATGCTCGCCTCGCTGGTGTCCGACGATGGCAACACGCCGCTGGTGAAGGGGTTCACCGACGGCATCGAACCGCTCTCGAAGCAGGAGTCCGACCGCCTCAAGAAGGACGCCGAGAAGGTCGACATGAAGGTTGCCGCTCAGAACATCGGGGTTGCGCGCTTCATCTCGGAGGATCCATTCACGATGCTCAAGATGCAGCAGTACGGCATCTCCTTCAACCTCGATGGCATCTGGGGCGGCAACATGTACGCGGGCGGCGCCGGCGCGATCCTGCCCAACAAGATCACCTCGAAGCACAACATCCGTTACGTGCCGAAGATGAACGGCCTGGACATCGTCAAGCGGATCCGCGAGCAGCTCGATCGGAACGGCTACAAGGACGTCGAGCTGAAGATGGTCGGCGACGTGCCGTGGTCGAAGATGTCGTACGACACCGATATCGGCCGCGCCATCAACACCACCTATGAGATCTTCGACATCCCGCACGGCAAGCCGGCCGACTACGCGTCGATTCTGGGCGGCTACTGGCCGGCGTATCTGTTCTCGAACCAGGAGGTCGGCATGCGCGTCGCGCCGGTGTCGATGCCAATCGGCATCGGCGGCGCGGGGCACGGCGGCAACGCGCACGCGGCGAACGAATATTACGTGATCGAAGGCGCCGGCAAAGTCTACGGCATGGCCGGTGCCGAAAAGGCGGCGGCGACGATCATCTACAACTTCGCAGGGAAAAACGCGCCGCCGAGCGAGGCAACCAAGACCGCGCAACGGCAGTAGAATCCGTCGCCATGGCCAAATACACTCGCGGCGAATTTCTCGGCTTCGGCGCCGCACTCGCCGGCGCGTTCACGCTCGACCCGCGCCGCGGCGGCGCGCCGGCCGCGGCTGTCGCGCAGCCTCCGGCGCTCAGCGGTGGCGGTCAACCCGATCTGCTCATCGTCAACGCGCGCGTGCTGACCAGCGACACGGCGGCACCGCGCGCGCAGGCCTTCGCCGTCAGAAACGGGCGTTTCACCGCCGTGGGATCGAACGACGAGGTCCGGAATCTTTCGACGGCAGGCACCACTGTCATCGACGCGCAGCAGATGACGATCGTGCCCGGCTTCATCGATGCGCATTCGCATCCGAGCGGCGTCGAGGAGTTGTTCGGCGTCAACACCAACCTGCGTACCGTACGCGAGATCCAGGCGGCCATCCGCCGCAAAGCGGAGATGACTGCCCCGGAGGTGTGGATCAACGGCTTCATGTTCGATGACACGAAGCTGGATCGCGCGCTCACCCGCAAGGATCTCGACGAGGCGACGACCGAACATCCGGTCGCGGTGAATCACCGCGGCGGTCACACCTCTTGGTACAACACCAAAGCGCTGACCCTGGCCGGCATCACGAAGGACACCCCGGATCCGCCCGACGGCCGGTTCTTCCGTGAGAACGGCGAGCTCACCGGGCGCGTCGCCGAGAACGCGCGCGACGTCTTCGACCACGTCGGCAAGACCGAGAGCTTCACGCCCGACGAGCAGCGCGATCGCGCCCGCAAGGGGATGGCGCACATGTCGAAGCTGTTCAATGCCGCCGGGCTGACCTCGGTCCACAACGCCATGGCCGTTCCCGAGCAGATCCTCGCCTACGAAGACTGCCGGCGAAACGGCGAGCTGACGCATCGCGCCTACCTGATGGTGCACAACGCGACGCCGGCGTATACCGGGCTCAAGGCGGCAAATATTTACTCGGGCTTCGGCGACGAATGGATCCGCGTCGGCGGCGTCAAGTTCGTCGCGGATGGATCGGCGTCAGAACGCACGATGCGAATGAGCACGCCATTTGTCGGCACCAACGACTACGGCATCCTCACAATGACGCAGGATCAGCTGCACGAAGCGGTCGACGAAGCTCACGCACACAACTTCCAGGTGGGCGTCCACGCGAACGGTGACGTCACCATCGACATGGTCTTGAAAGCCTACGAGCGCGCGTTGGCGAAATGGCCTGATCCGAACCGGCGCCATCGCATCGAGCACTGCACGCTCGTCAACCCGGATCTCATCCAACGCATCAAGGCGAGCGGCGTGATCCCGACGCCGTTCTGGACCTACGTCTACTACCACGGTGAAAAGTGGAAGGAGTACGGCGACGAGAAACTGGGATGGATGTTCGCGCACAAGTCGTTCCTTGACGCCGCCATCCGCGTGCCCGGCGCCTCGGACTACGAACCGGGCCCGTTCGAGCCGCTCATGGCCATCCAGAGCATGGTCACGCGCAAGGACTACAAGGGACGCGTGTGGGGCGAGCGCCAGAAGGTGACCGTCGATCAGGCGTTGACGATCGCCACGATCAACGGCGCTTATGCCTCGTACGAAGAGAACATCAAGGGATCGATCACCGCGGGCAAGCTCGCCGACTTCGTCGTGCTCGAGAAAGATCCGCACGATGTCAATCCCGACGAGATTATCAAGATCAAAGTGAACCGCACGGTCATCGGCGGCAACACCGTATTCGGCGGGTAAGGTGGCGGGCTCTCGCTGTCAGCGGGCCTGCCCGCCTTCGCGCTTCGGACGGGTCCGCCGTAGCTCCGCGCGCAGTCGAGCGGAGCGGAGGCGGAAAGGCCTGCCCTACCGGACGTCGACGTCGAACGCCGCGGTCCTGACGCGGCCGCCGCGTTTCACCTGCACCCAGATCCGGTACGGACCTCGGTTCGGAAACGCGAACGGAATCGCGACCGCTCCTGGCATCACCATGTCGTGCCCGGCGTGCGAATCGGCGCCAGCGCCGCTGAACTGCTGAAGCGCTGCCATCGAAATGCTGCCCGACGGATGGAGGTGCGCGAACACCGATCCGTCGCGGCTCGCCACCATCGCGTGGGCCGCCATACCCATGTAAGGCTCGACATCGACGACGGCGCCGGCGGTGTCACGAACCGAGAACTCCAGCAATGTTTCGACGCCCCTGGATATCGCCGTGTCGCCGCGCGTCCACTGCATGCGTGTTCCGTCGCCGAGATCGAACGCCGCGGCGCTCGCGGCCGTGCCGGTGAACCATGAATCGTCCGGGTCGGTAGGTGCGGACGCGCGCTGAGCGGTCGGCACATCGACGTTGGCGACGAGCGTCTGCGCGTAGCCGCTCTCGTGCACGATGTCACCGTAGGCGCGATACTTTCCACCCGGCAGCGCCGGAAGCGAGGCGTCGAAATCCAGCGCCTGCGGCGTCCGCGGAACCGGATGCAGATGCGCGAGCGAATCGAGATCGCTGTCCCGGACCAGGAACAGGTGCATCAGTTTCCCGTGGTCGGGAATCAAGGCGTTGTACGCCGACAGCGGATTCGGGTTGCCGGTCCAGCGCGGATCGCGAATCGAGAGCGTCAGGGTGCGCGGCGCGTCGCCGGCCGCGGCCGGCGCGATCGTGGCCTGCGACGCGAACGGCCGATAGAGGACTGATTTCGCGTAGGTCGCCGCTTCGGCGCCCCACCATGCGTTGCCACCCCACAGGATCAGCACCGCGAGCACGGCCGCGACGGCGACGCCGATGCGGGCGCGCCGGCGTCGCGCCTGGTCCGGCTCGGCGCCTGGAACCAGCACGCTCTCGCGCACAGCCGCGCCGATGATCGTCAGCATGCCGAGCGTCAGAAAAATTCCGAGCGTCGCCAGCAGCCACCCGAGTCCCGGCACCATCGTCCGCTGCGCGGTGGCGAGCGCCACCACCGGCACAATCGCTTCGCCGTGTCCGGCGGGACCGTCGACCGAGACCGAGAGCTGATAGGAACTTGCAGTCATGAACCAGAGTTCGGCGGCGCGCAGCGCCGGGTCGCCTGGCACGGGCGCCGCAGGTTCGGCCGGCGGCGCGCCCTTCATGCCGACGTTCCACTGTCCGGCGCGGACGGTGACCACGTGGCCGCTGTCGGCGGTTGCACCCGCGACTCGAACCGACACCTGTGCCCGACCGGGAATCACGCCAGGCAAGCGAACGCTGACGCGAACCTCGTACGGTCCAGCCTTTCCGGCAAAGAACGTATCGGGACTGCCGACGTGGGCCATCGAAAGCGCGGCGAGCAGGACCGCCGCGGCTCGCGAGCGGTGCGACATCAGCGCTGAACCCGCGCCATCCAGTTGCCCCACCACAGGCCGCAGCGCGCGGAGACAAACCCGATCACCGCGGCCAGTGGCAAACCGATGGCAAGGTTGTCGGGCGGATTCAGCTGATACCAGCGCGCCTGCATGGCCGGGCCGATGGTGTACTGCATCCGATCGCTGATGAAGAACCAGTTGCGCGCCCAGGGCGTCATCAGGAAGTCGGCGAACGGCCATTGGACCGCGAGAAACCCGGCGACGAACGTCACGCCGATGACCGCGGCCAGCATCCAGTCACGGCCTCGCATCCGCTGCATCAACAGGTCGATGCAGAAGGCCGGCACGACGATCAGGATCGGAAAATCCGGCGGTACGAAGTGATCGACCGCCACATAGATCGGCCCGAGCAGCGGCCGCCCTTCGAACAGCGGCAGAAACAGCAGCATCAGCAAGGTCAGCGCCGTGTAGACGAGCGCCGCCGTCGTTGCCGGCCAGCGCGAGATCGAGGCGCGCGCGGCGCTGACCAGGAAGAACACGAACACGCCGGCGCTCACCTTGTAGAACAGCGATTGATGCATGTCCCAGCGCTGCGTGTACTCAGTGGCGACCGTGGCAACGAGCAGGAGCAGCAATCCGGCGCCGAGCAAGAAGAGGCGCCCGAGACTGCGCCGATCGCCGATCGCGCGATTCTGCCAGGCGAGCGCCATCAGCATCGCGCCGCACTGAATGGCGGCGATGCCGGCGGCGAGCAGCATGTGTGGCGGGCTGACGATCTTCACGTCGAGCCCGTAGGCGTTGTGCCACCAGTCGTCGAACGGCGCCGAGGTGACCATCGCGAACGCACCCCAGATGCAGACCCAGGCGCCGAGTGGCGCGCGGAATCCCCAGAATCGCACCGACGTCGATCGCTCGTCTGGCGTGCCCGCGAACGTCGTGCGAAGCGCGACCCACCCGCAGGTCAGTCCCGCGACGACGCCACCGAGATAGATCGCCATGTGGGCCGGCGTCCAGAACGTGTCGCGGCCGATCGTCCGGTGCCACGAGATGTCCCACATGACGCCGAGGATGACGCTGGTCGAGGCGAACAAGACCGCGTAAATCGACCACGGCACGCGTGCCGACTGGGTCGCGGCGTCATCAACAGCCTGCGGGCCGTGAATGGCGTGGACTGCTGCTGGAGTTGCCATGATGGATGCCGTTTATTGTGCTCCTGACGAGCATCAGCTGTCGACGAGGTCGCGCCTGGCGCGACGTCTTGGCATAATCACGACGTGCGCCGCTTGCTCTTGTTCCTCCTTGTCGGCATGCTTCCCGCCCTCCCGGCGAGCACACCGGAGCGCGATGCTCGGACGCACGGTCATTATTCAGCGCCGATTCGCTACGACGGCCGGTTCACGCTCGTCCGGCTGCGCTGGGGCGCCGATCTTCCCGATCTTCGCGGTCGTTTCGGCGCTCAACACGCGTGGAGCCACGATTACCCGCGCGCCGAGCAGAACCTTTCGGCGATCATCCGCGAGCTGACCTACCTCGACGTCCACGACGACGGCAACGAAATCCTGACGCTCGACGATCCGGATCTGTTCAAATACCCGGTCGCGGTCATGTGGGAGCCCGGGTTCTGGAACCTCACCGACCGCGAGGCGCAGTCGTTTCGTGGCTACCTGCAAAAGGGTGGCTTCGCGATCTTCGAGGATTTCGACGGCACGGCGCAGTGGGCGAACTTCGAAGCGCAGCTGCGGCGCGTGCTCCCGGAGGGCCGACTCGTGCGACTCGACGGCTCGCATCAGATCTTCAACACGTTTTTCCCGATCAAGGACGTCGAGGCCATCGTCCATCCGATGTCGCACATCCGGCCGAGCTACTACGGCATCTTCGAGGAGAACGATCCGTCCAAGCGGCTCCTCGTCGTCGCCAACTACGACAACGACGTGCCGCAGTACTGGGAGCAGTCGGATCAGGGACTGTTTCCAGTCGACGCGTCGAACGAGGCATTCAAGCTCGGCGTGAACTACATGATTTACGGCCTGAGCCACTAAGGCCGTTCGAGTGCGGTTCGAATTACGCGCGGCATTTTTGCAACGCTCTAAGGCGTGCGGGCCGACAGCCGCTCGAAGATCTCGAGCTCTTTGTCGGCGAGCGTCTTCTGCCCGGTGCGTTGGTAGGCTTGCGCCAGCCTGTAGTGCGCCTGTGCGAGATCGGGCTCCAGTCGCGCGGCCGTTTGCAGTTGGTGGATCGCGTCGGCATAGCGCCGCGAATCTGACAGCAGGATGCCGAGCTCGAGGAATCCCTTCGCCAGCGTGCGATCGAGAGTAACAGCGCGGCGCAGCAGCGTTTCCACCTGGCGCAGATCCGGCGGCGGCTCCGCCTGCCCCTTCCACAGGCTCATCGCATAGTGAAACTGCGCCAGCGCGTTTCGCGGATGCGCTTTCGCGAAGCGGGCGAGCCGTTCGCTGATCTCACCGCCGAGCGCCGGCACGACTCCATACATCTCGCCGAGGAACTGGTAGGGCCGTGGATCGGACGGCGCCAGATCGGCGGCGCGGAAGAACGATCGGACCGCATCCTCGTGCGCGCCGCGCGAGTACTGCGCGATGCCCAGGCCCACGTGCAGCCGCGCCGAATCGGGATGCCGTTCGACGCCGGCCGTGAACACCTGCGCGGCCTCGTCGTAGGCGTGCAGCTGCAGCAGGTTGTCGCCCCAGTCGAACATATGGGGCTCGGTCGGATCCATGTGCGCGGCGCGCTGATACTCTTCGGCCGCGGCGATCAGGTTTCCACCGCGTTCGCTGACATTGGCCAGCAGGTTGTGCAGCTCCGCCGTGTCGTGCTGGGCGATCATCTGCAGGACCAGCGTGCGCGCCTCGTCGAGCTGTTTCAGCTCGAGCAGCGCCAGCGCGAGATCGTGGCCGCTCGGGTAATTGGTGGGATCGATCGCGCGCGCCCGTCGCAGGTGCGGCAGCGCTGCCTGCAGCTTACCCTGTTGCAGGTAGTACGACGCGAGCTGATACTGCGCATCGAAGCTATCGGGGGTGTGTCGGGCCGCCTCGACCAACTGCTGTTCGAGGGCCGCCGGCGGCGTCGCGCCAGGCGGGGCAGGCTGCTGTGTGCCGGCCCCCGCCCGCGCTGCGACGACGAGCAGCGCGAGCGGGAGCAGAACGCCAACGCGGGCTACCAATAGAGCTTCGCGCCGAGCTGTACCTGCCTCGGCGTGTTGCGCATGCTGCTGATGCTGGCGAAGTTGCGTGCGTCCTGGAAGTTCAGCGAGCCCGGCAGATTGAAGGCCGCGGTGTTGGTCACGTTGAAGATCTCGACGCGGATCTCGAACTGCCGCTGGTCGGCGATCTTGAACTGCCGCGCGACGCCCATGTCGAGCTGACGCCACGGCGGACCGGTCACCTGGGTGCGCGGCCCTCCGAGCGGGCTGAAGTCGGTCTGTCCGATCGTCGTCACCGACGCCGGATCGGCGAACGCCGCCGGGTTGTAGAACTGATCGACATCGTGCTTGCCAGCGTAGGGATCGCCGACGAGGAGTGCGTAGCAGCCGTTGGTTCCGCTGCCGCCCGTTCCCGTTCCGGCAGCGGTGATCACCGAGCAATTGATCGTCTGCGCCTGTCCGCTGTACATCGACAACACCCAGTTGGTGCGCCACCCGCCCAAAATCGCGCCTTTGCCGGGCAGATCGTAATTGCCGCTGAAGACGAAGGCATGCTTGGTGTGGAAGGCCGAGTAGCCGATGTCGTTCGCGAGATCCCAGCCGACGAGGTCGGGCCCGCGCAGTCCGCCCACCAAGCCGCCGGCCAGCGAATCACCCGCGTTGGTCTTCGAGTCGCTGAGCGTGTAGCTCGCCAGGAACTGCAGGCCGGCGTGGTAGCGCCGCTGGAACTTCAGCTGCAGTGAATTGTACGAGCTGACGCCGACGGTGCGGACGAGGAGCGACCCGCGCGAGAAGTCGGGCCACGGGACGAACGGCTGCGGGTTGGTGCCGGGCGGCAGCAGCACCGGGACGTTGTTCATGCCGGTGAAGGTTTCGAGGTTCCGGCCGCGCGTGCCGACGTAACCGACTTCAACCGAGTGCTGCGGCAATACCTCGGTCTGCAACGTGACGTTGTAACTGTGGTACCTGGGGGTCTTGTAGTCGTACTCGACGCCGCGCAGTGTGAGGCCGTTCGCGTTCACGTTGAGCGGATCCACCTGGACGTGCTCGCGCGCGTCGAGGCCGACCAGCGATCCATCGGGCAGCCGGTTCGCCGTCGTGTCGTTCGGCGCCTGGTAGACCAGCGTGTACTGGAACGGGTAGTTGTAGCCGAGGCTCGGGTTGCCGCCGCGGTTCTCGAACGCGCCGTAGAACAACCCGTACCCCGATCGCAGGACCATCTTCGACGACAGCTCGTAGGCGGCGTCGAGGCGCGGCGCGAAGTTGTTCTTCGGCATCGGCCCGAGGCCGCTGCCGAACTCGTTGGTGTAGACCAGCCCGATGCCGTCCTTTGCCAGATTGCTGGTGAAGCTCGGCGACAGCGGCTTGTTCTGCCAATCGGCGGGAATGAGGTACTGCGCGGGCGGCCCCGGCACCATGTTGGCCTGCTCGGCCTGCTGCTCCTGCTCGCGGCTGAACCAGTCCCAGCGCAGGCCGTAGTTCAGCGTCAGCTTCGAGTTGACGCGCCAGCTGTCCTGTCCGTAGGCGCCGTGATAGGTCTTGAAGGCATCGACCGATCCGAACGGCGAGACGCGCAGGATGTTCAAGCCGCCGAGGGAATCGACGCCGCCGGGCACCGTCGACGGAATCTGGTTGAGCAGCAGTTGCACGCGCGCCGTGGTGTTGTCGGCCTGGTTGACGAGCGACGTGTAGCGGCCGTCGGCAATGTATTCGCCGCGCGCGTAAGGCGGCTGCGTCGACCCGAAGTAGATGTACTGGTACATGTAGCCGCCCTTGAACGCGTGCGACTTGTACACCTTGGTCAGGTTGTCGCTGAACTGCGCCGTGTTGCTGAACCGCTCGCTGACCACCCAGCTCGCGTGGCCGAGATCGCTGAGCGAGCCGAGCTGGATCAGCGGCAGGCCGCCGTTGCCGTTCAACTGCGGGATGCCGAGGATGCCGTAGTTTCCCGGCAGATTGCTGGTGTCGTCGCCGTTCGGTTGCAGCCGGAACGTGTGCTCGCGGCCAACGCCGAACCGCGCCTCGTTGATCAAGGTCGACGAGAACATGTGCGTGTGGCTCGCCGCGAACCCGTTGACGCGCACCTTCTCGTCGCCTTCGCTGAAGCCTCCGCCGTCGCCGTCGCCCTCGAACGGCGACGGCCGGACCTTGTGGTTGTTCGAGAAGCTGTAGCGGACAAAGAGCCGATCGTTGCCGCTGAAGTTGTGATCCACCCGCACGTCGAAGGCGTGCGTATCGTCGCTGTTGGTCCGGTTGACGACGTAGTTGTTGTTCAAGCCGGCCTGGTTCGGCGCCGGGTAGAGCTGCATCAGCTTGAGCGCGTTCGGGTTGATCCGGCTCGCCGGAATCCGGTTGCCCGGGAAGGCGTCGCGCACGTAGCCGGTGCGCGCCACCACCAGGCCGGTGACCGGATCGATTTGTCCCGCCGTCAGCAGCCGCGTCGTCGCGGGATCGAAGATGGTGCCGCGTGGAAACGTGCGTCCGAGGACGTCAGCGTTGAGCGTGCCGCTCTGCAGTCCAATCAGATCGGAGAAGTTGGTGAAGCCGCTGTCCCGCTCGAGCGCGGTGGGCACGTTCCGCACCCAGGTGCGCGCCTGCTTGGTCGGCGTCCCCTCGTAGTCGAAGAACCAGAAGGTCTTCGACGAGATGATCGGACCGCCGGCGGTCACGCCGAACTGGTTCGAGAGGAACTCGCCCTTCGGGACGCCGGCGCGTTCGGCGAAGTAGTCGTTCGCGTTCAGCGCGTCGTTGCGGTTGAACGCCCAGACGGTGCCGCGCAGCTTGTTGGTGCCGGACTTCAAGGTCGTGTTCAGCACCGCGCCGCCGGCGCGGCCGTACTCGGCGTTGAACGAGCTCGTCAGGATCTTGATCTCGTCGACGGCGTCGATCGGCGGCTTGACGACATAGGCGACGCCGCTCAGGAAGTCGACGTTGCTCGTGTTGTTGTCGATACCGTCGAGCAGGTAGTTGTTCTGCGCCGGCCGCACGCCGTTGGCGGCGAACATCAGCGGGGCGCGGGCGCCCTGCTGGGGCGGCACGACGCCGGTCGTCAAGCGCGCGAGCACGGTGTAGTCGCGGCCGTTTATCGGGAGGTTCTCGATCGTCTCGGATTTCAGCGTCTCGCCGACGCTACCTGATCCGGTTTGCAGCACGGGCGACTCGGCCGTGACGAGCACCTGTTCGCTGATCGCACCTGGACGCAGGTCGAAGTCGACCCGCACTTGCTCCTGGATCCCGACGGTGACGCCTTCGCGCACCCCTTTGCTGAAACCCGGGAACTCGATCTCAATGTGATAGGCGCCGGTGCGGATCGGCGTGAAGATGTAGGTGCCGTCCGCGCGCGTGACCGTCGTCAGCGTGAGCGCCTGACCTTGATGGGTGATGGTGACGGTGGCGCCCGGCAGCACGCCGCCCTGCTGGTCTTTCACCGTGCCGGTAATCGTCCCGGTGTCGACTTGTGCGAAAGCTGGTGTCGAGAGGAGCGCGACGAGAGCGAAAGACGACAGGCAGCGCCAAGTTACTGAAGACAGGATGCTCATTCCGTCCTCCGTGCGAAGCGACCGCGTCATGCAACGGCCGATCCTTACGAGCGGGAACGAAGCTGGCGAATGTCGGCGGGAGCCTAGCTTGACCACTCACGTTTTGCAAGCCTATCCTGCGTGATCGATTCGTGAAGCTCATCATTGCCAGCACATTCGCCGTCGCACTCCTGTCAATTTTTCAACATGCCGGTGTACGCGAATCGGTCGCCGACTTTCGCGACCTCGCGGCAACCGCCGGGCTGACCGCGCGCACCATCATTGGCGGCGAGCACTCCAAGCAGTACATTCTCGAAACGACGGGCGGCGGCGCTGCGATCGTCGACTACGACGACGATGGATGGCCGGACGTGCTGTTGGTCAACGGCGCCCGACTGGCATCCGACAAGGGTGAGGCCGTGTCGGTGAGTCATCTGTACCGCAACAACCACGACGGCACGTTCGCCGACGTGACGCGCACCGCCGGTCTCTCGGCGACGGGCTGGGGCCAGGCGGTCTGCGCCGGCGACTACGACAACGACGGCCATGTCGATCTCTTCATGACCTACTACGGTCAGCAGGTGCTGTATCGCAACAACGGCGACGGTACGTTCGCCGACGTCACGCGCACCAGCGGGTTGTCGCAGGCGAAGCCGCGCTGGAATACCGGCTGCGCGTTCCTCGATTTCAACCGCGACGGACGATTGGATCTGTTCGTATCGGCGTATGTCGACTACGGCGACGCGATGCGGTTCGCGCCGGGCAGCCGCGACAACTGTTTCTGGAAGGGGCACGGCGTGATGTGCGGTCCGCACGGGCTGTCCGGCTCTTCCAACACGCTCTATCGCGCGAACCCCGACGGCACGTTCACCGACGTATCGGAGCGCGCCCGCCTGTTGACCGCGCGGCCGGCCTTCGGGCTCACGCCGCTCGTGCTCGACGCCGACAACGACGGCTGGCCGGATATCTACGTCGCGAACGACTCGACGGCGTCGCTGCTGTTTCACAACAACCACGACGGCACGTTCAAGGAGATCGGGTTGTCGGCCGGCGTGGCGCTGAACGCCGACGGCCGCGCGCAGGCCGGGATGGGCGTGAGCGCCGGCGATTACAACCGCGACGGCTGGCTGGACATCATCAAAACGAACTTCGACGACGATACGCCGTCGTTGTACCGAAATCTCGGGGGCGGCACGTTCGAAGATGCGACCGCCGCCGGCGGGCTTGGCGTGAACACGTCGTATCTCGGCTGGGGCGCCGGATTCATCGACGTCGATCTCGATTCGTGGCCGGACATTTTCATGGTCAACGGCCACGTCTATCCGGAAGCCGATCGGATCGGCGGCCGCTACGGCTACGCGCAGCAGAAGCTGCTCTACCGCAACCTCGGCAACGGGCGATTCGAGGACGTGTCCAGTCGTGCAGGAGCGGCAGTGCTCGAGAAGAAGGCGGCGCGCGGCGCCGCGTTTGGCGACCTGTTCAACACCGGTCGGCAGGATATTGTTGTCAACAACATGAACGACGCGCCGAGCCTGCTGCACGACTGCGCCGCCCCACCCGGGCATAGCGTCGTCGTACAGTTGATTGGCACGCGCTCGAACCGCAGCGCGATCGGCGCGCGGGTCACGGCGTCGGTTGCGGGCCGGCGCCTGATCGACGAGGTGCGCAGCGGCGGCAGCTTCTGCTCGCAGAACGATCTGCGCCTCCATTTCGGCCTCGGCGCGCGGACGCGCGTCGATCGACTCGAGGTGGCCTGGCCGAGCGGCGCCGCGGACGCGATCGCCGCCATCGACGCCGACCAGATCGTCGTCATCCGCGAGGGCGTCGGCGTTGTGAAACACGAACCGTTGACGCGGAGCACGCTGGCGGCCTGCGCCCGCCGCTGACACGCGTCGAATCGAGGCGGGGAGATGTCCAATTCCGCGATGATGCTGCGGCGGCGAGAGGCGCTTCGCGTCCTGGCGGCGTGCATGGCCGACTGGTGGCTGCCACGCCAGCTGTTCGCGCAGCGGACGTCGGCGGCGCGCCCGCGCGATCGCCGGGTGATCGTGGTCACGTTTGGCGGCGGCGTTCGCTACGAGGACACGCTCGCGCGCGAGGGCTGGGTGAACATCCCGCACCTCGCGTCGGACATCGTGCCGCAGGGGCTGGTCTACCCGGCGGCGCGCCACGAAGGTCTGACCGGACACTTCAATTCCACCGGCGCGCTCGTCACGGGCACGCGACAGAATGTCGACGCTTACGGCAGCGAGCCGCCGGTCACGCCGACCATCTTCGAGATGTTCCGCAAGGAGCGCGGACTGCCGCCCGAGGAAGCCTGGCTGATCGCCACCAACAAGAGCTTCGGGCTGATGGGCGGCAGCCGGTTGCGATCATTCGGCGATCCGTACTCCGCCAACGTCGTGCTGCCGAAACAGATGCTCATCAGCACGGTCAAGGCGGCGGTGAGCACCAATGCCGGGCCCGGCGTCGAGGACCGGCGGGCGCTGGCCGAGCGGATGATGGTGGCGCTCGACGAAGGCTACGAAGGATTCGGCTGGCGCGTCTACGAATCGAACCGCGTGCTGAGCGCCGACGTGAAGGCGAGCCTGGCGAAGTCGCTGCTCGCCTATTTCAACGATCCGGCGTCGCCGACCAGCGGCGACGAGCTGACCTTCTTCATGGCGAAGGAGATCATGAACCGGTTCGCGCCGTCGTTGCTGGTCGTCAATTTCTGGGACATCGACATCGCGCACTACGGCGCCTATTCTCTGTACCTGGAGGCGATCCGCCGGACCGATCGGCTGGTGCACGAGCTATGGCAGCACGTGCAGGCGTCGCCGCAGTACCGCGATCGCACGACGCTGCTGGTCGTGCCCGAGATGGGACGCGACAGCGACGTCGCGGGCAACGGGTTCGCCAACCATCGCAGCGGGGACGAGTCGTGCCGCCGCGTGTGGCTGGTGGCGGTTGGCGCCGGCGTGCCGAAGGGCGCCGGGACGGAACGTCCGATCCGCACGCTCGACGTGGCGCCGACGGTCGCGGACATGCTCGGGTTCAAGATGGTGGAATGCGAGGGCAAGGCCCTCGCGGAACTGACGTAATCATGCAGTTCACGTCGCCGCTCACCGGCGCGGCCGCCACGCTCGCGCGGCAGTACGGCGAGACGCTCGCGCGCCTGCCGGCGACGGTGCACGCCTTCATCCTCGTCGAGCTCGCGAAATGGCCGCTGCTCTTCGCTCCCGAGCAGCGATATCAGCGTGCGCTGCTCGAGCATCTGTCGCGCACGCCGCCGCACGAACTCGAGCAGGCGGTCGCCGGCATCGCGCGCATCGAAGCCGAATCGGGCGTGGCCCGGCTGAGCGAGCACGACCCGGCGCGATTCCAGGATGCGTCGCAGGCGCTGCTGCGCACGCGCGGCCTCTTCGTCGGCTGGCGCGGAGAGGTCGATGCATTCTTTCAGACGATCGATCCGTCGCTCGAGGCAGCGCTCTATCCCGCCGACGCGCCGCGCCGGCTCGTGGTCCAGATCTACGGCAGTGGTATCGGCGTCCAGCGCGACAGACTGTGGAAGCCATTCAAGGGGATGGGCGTGCGCGTCCCGCTGGATCTCGAAGGCGCCGGCACGACCGAGGGATTCCTTCGACAGCTGGCCGGCGAGGTCGAGGCCGGTCGTGGCGCGCCGGCCTTGTTCACCCGGACGATCGACTCGCCGCTCGACGGCTGGATCGTCGAGTCCGACGCCGCGCTGCATGCCGTCTACGGCGCGGCGACGCCTGCCGCGTTGACCGGTCTCAGTTACAGCCGTCTGCGGCCGTATCGCGACGATCTGACGCGGGCGCTCTACCACAAGGTGCAGGACGGCGTCGACAGCCCGCAGGCGTTCGCCGCCTACGCGCGCAGCCTGCGGATCGTGCCGCCGGCGGGCACGCTGCTCAATCCGGCCGACATCCTGCTCGCCTTCGTGCGCGACGTGCTGATCACCGGGAACGGCACGCTGCTCGTCAACAACACCTTCGTCGAATGGGCGGCGATTCAGGCGCTCCGGCGCGCGCAGCCGCGCATCCTGATCACCCGCTTCGGCGTCCGCGACAAGCTGAAGCCATTCAGCAGCATGGTCCTGTTCTCGCAGCCGCGGCCGACCGATCACGTGCCGATCGCGCAGGACCCGGCCGGATCGTTCATCGACGTCGAGCAGCTGTCGTATTACATCTGGTTGAACGCCGAGAAGAATCCCGCCTACCGCTCGCGCACGTTGTATTTATTCCTCGCCGAGGATGTCGACGAGATGCTCGCGATCCGATCCGACGCGCCCGCCGCGGCGCCGCGGCGCGCGACCGCGGCGCGTCTCGCCGACGTGCGCGCCACGATGGCGCGCTGGCTGGACGCGCCGGCCGTGCAGGGAAGCGGACAGCCGATCGCCGAGGTGATCGGCTGATCGCTACGCGGGCCGATGCGCGCGGAGGAACGAATGAATCTGGCGCACCGCCAGCGGAATCCGTTCTTTCGGTTCTTTCCACGGAAACACACTCACTTCGGCTTGCGGCGCGAGCATCGCGCACTCCATCGCGACGGCATACGGGTGCGCAGGGACGTCGTCGGGCAGGACCAGGATCGGGTTCTGGCACGTGCGCACGAAGTCGCGTGTGACGGTGAAGACGAAATCCGGATTGGTCTCGAACATCCGCGTCACGAACTGCTCGGCCGTCTGCTTCGAAATTTCGGGTCGCTTGGCGGTAATTTGCGCCGGCCAGCCTTTCCAGAATGCGCCCGGGTACGCCGGGTCGCGCATTTCTGGACGCCAGCCCACCGGCTGCGCCAGCACGGCTGCCGCAATTCGAGTCGGCGCGCGCTTCAGCAGACTCCAGATGAACGGGCCGCCAATGCAGAAACCCATCACCATGAACCTGTCGATACGCAGGTGATCCATCAGGCCAAGTTGGTCGTCGGCGTAGGACTCCCACGGTCGGTCAACTTCCACGGGTCCCGTGGATTGGCCGGTCGGCGCGTTGCGCAGGTCCGCTGCGATGCAGCGATATTCGCTCTTGAACTCCTCGATCGCGTTGAACGGCGGGTTGCCGGTGAAGAAGGCAATCGTCGCGTTCAAGCCGCCGCCCGGGAGCAGTAACAGGGGGAAGCCCGCCCCGGCCTCCTCGTAGTAGATGCGAACCGGGCCCCGTTCGTAGAACGTTCCCGTTCCCCTGCCGCCAGGCTGCTGAGCAAACACGCGCGGCACGGCGGTGGTTGCCGCGACCGCAGCACCCGCTCTCAGTAGCGCTCGTCTCTTGGGGTCCATAGTCGACCTTCTCCTTGCTGGACGATTTCACAGTCATGTAGCGCAGCCCTTTCCGCCGTCGCCTTGGCGGAGGCGGGCAAGGCTGCCCCGCCGCCGCTCGGCAGGCCTAAAGGCCTGCGCTACGTGGGAGGGTTCCGTCGGCCCCGCCCGGGCCATCGCTGCCGTCGGTGCGCCCGAGTCGACCGGCGGCCGTGGCCGCGCGGTCTACTGCATCGACGTGCTTCGCCGCTCTCGCGAGACCGCGCAACGGCATGTTGTTGTAGATGCACTCGTATTCGCCGGCGCGCACGAGGAACGTCTCATGCCAGATGCCGACGTCGCCGTTCGACCCGATTTCTTTGTTGAACTTCACCCAGTACGGATAATGCGTCTGGTCGCGATTGCGTGAGTAGGCCATCAACTGCTCGAACGATCGCCAGTATTGAATGTTGGTTGTCAGGCCGAGGCGCTGCCATCCGAGAAAACCGTTGTTGGGGTCCCGGGCGACTTCCGCGAGCATCTTCGGCATGGACGACAGAAACCAGAAATACTTCGGCAGCTTCCACCACCGGTTGAACCGTGCGCCGATGATGAACACGACAAAATCACCCTCGATCGAGGCGGTAATGCGGCGATTGATGGTGGGCATCGCCGGAGAGTGTATAGCACCCGCAATGACACGAGGCACGCGCACAGTGGTAAGCTGCACGCTTCCGAGGAGGTGCGGCATGCGATCGAGCACTCCAGGGCTTGCGCCGCTGACCATCGCCGGCTGCCTGATGGCCGCCGCCGCGAGCGCGCAGGTTGTGAGGCAGGATGTTCCTGGCATCCGGAATTTCGCCAAGGTCGAAACAACCGTGGCCTGTGCCGGCGCGATTAATTCCAGCGCGATCCCTGAGATCAAGAAGATGGGATACGCGTCGATCATCAACCTGCGCCTCGCGACCGAGGAAGGGGCGGACGTCGACGGGAACATCGCCGCGGCCAAGGCGGCCGGCATTCCCTACTTCCACATTCCGTTCAGCGGGGCCGCGCCCGATCCCGCCGTCGTCGACACGTTTCTGAAGACGATCACTGCGCCGGGCGTCCAGCCGGCGTTCATCCATTGAGCGGGCGGTGGAAGAGCCGCCGGGATGTGGCTCATGAAACGCACGATCGTCGATGGATGGGATACCGACAAAGCGCTGGAAGAAGCGACCGCGCTCGGGCTGACGAATGAAAACCTGAAGAAGTTTTTCCTGGCGCAGATCGAACAGCGCAAGCGTTGAGGGGCGACAGCGGTTTACTTACATCCTGATCGGCATCGACTGACCGCGCCGGTCGTCGGGTAGGATCTGGCTGTGCGGACAGGCGGCCGGCGGGCGGAGCGCAACGGAGCGGCATTCGGCCCTGGAGCGCCGCCGAGCGGCGAGATCGGGCCGGACGAAGTCGACCGTGATACCGAACCGCGCTGGCAGGCGGTGATCGCGGTCGTCGCCACCGGTGGCTTGTACGTGGCGCTGCCCGACTCTCTCACGGTTGGACCGAGCTGGTGGTTCCCGGTAGTCGTCGGCGTGCTCCTCGCCGCGACGATTGCCACACATCGCGCCCGCCACCATCACATCGACCGCGTCCTCGGATTCATCGTGACGTCGCTCATCACGATCCAGATGATCGTGTCGGTCGTCCTTCTGGTTCGAGCGTTGCCGGGACGTCAAGAACCGGCGAACGACCTCCTGCTCTCCGCGACGTTACTGTGGCTCACCAACATTCTCGTCTTTGCGTTGTGGTACTGGCGCCTCGACGCCGGCGGCCCACACGGCCGGGAGTCACGGTCGACGCACACCCAGGGTGCGTTTCTCTTTCCGCAAATGACGATGCCTCGCGAATCGGAGACGGCGTCGGGCTTCGAGCGCTGGTCACCCAATTTCGTCGATTACTTGTTTCTCGCGTTCACGACGAGCACCGCCTTTTCGCCGACTGACACGCCCGCACTGGCGAGATGGGCGAAGGTGCTGATGATGCTTCAATCGATCATTTCGTTGGCGGTGTTAGCGCTGCTGGCGGCGCGAGCCGTGAACATTCTGTGAGGCCGTCTAGCCGTGCAGTGGTTCTCGTCGGTGTTTTCTATGCGGTCATCGGTGTCGTGTTCGCCTGGCCCGAGCATCACGTGCGCGTGTGGCGGCTGGCGGCATGGCTGGTGAGCGCCGCTGCCTATACGGCTCACATTGGCTATGAATGCTGTCGAATGCGCGCCACGCCCGGTCGAGCGGCAGTGCGTGTCGCGTCAGCTGTTGCGCTCGGCGCGTTCGGGCTTGCCCTGTCGGCAACCATCCGTTCGCTGCTGGTGGCGTCGAGCAGTCAACACCGGCGCCTTGTCGTCCTGGCGGTCGCGATCTGGCCAATCATGACAGGCCTACCGGCTTTTCTAGTCGCGCTCGCCACGAGCGAGATGTTTACGCGGCTGCGATGGACGCCGCGCGGCGAGTAGCGCGCCACGTCTGGCCTCGACCAAATTGTCAGCGGCATGCGGACCTCAACACATCTCATTCGGTCATTCGATGGAGAAGCCGAGAAGAGTGTGTCGTCATCGAGCCACATGAATTTTCTTCGCTGTTACTTACTAACCGTCGTGATGCGAGGTGCTACATGCAGGTTCACACATAGTCCTTGTACATACGCACTGAGGACCGCGAATCACACAGATCCCTAGCGATACGCTCCCTATCCATTGGTACGTGAGTTGCGGACCGTTCAGGGTCCACACAACTTGCGTCGAACAGCGGTTCCCGCGAACCGTCGGAGACCTCGGAGTCTTGCATTTCATTCGCGCGATATCCACACGCCCGATCATCCAAATACAGATCGGCATGAGCGCAGAGCGCTCGATCAACGCGCGAACGGCAGAACCCACGCCTTCGATTCATGTTTGCGAGAGCGCACGCGAGCTTCCGAACAACGCGTGAGCAAAAGGAGGTCGAATGGCAACTGCCTTTGGCATTGGATCACAGCTAAACCCCGGGACACTGTCTCCGTTCGGCAACCAGACGATCGGCACACTTCCAGGGCAGGGCATCGGCGCCTGGCAATCGTATGGGTCGCCGCTGCAGCAGATTCTCCAGTCCCTGCAGAACGTTCCGTATCAGCTCCAGCAACTGCAACAGCAACTGCTGCAGTTGCAGCAATTGCAGTATCTGAATCATCAGCAGGTGCAGCAGTTGCTCCAGATCGTTCCGGCGCAACTTCAGCAGCTTCAGCAGGTGGTTCAGTTCATTCCTCAACAGATCCAACAATTGCAGCCACAGGCGTTCGGGTCGCCATTCGCGCTCAGCGGCGGCAGCCCGTTTCCGGCCTCAACGGTCAACCCGTTCGCGGTTCAGTCAGGCCCGGTGATGTAAGACGGCGAAGCCGAATAAGGTCTGCGGTCGATCGGCGATCGGCCGCAGGCCGCGCCGCCCAATGAGGTCACCTTCAAAGGAGAAATCGATGCACGAGTCACTTTTCGGATCGGCACCGCCAATGTGGACCGGGTCACCAACACCTGGATTCGGATGGCCTGCAGCGCCGGGCCCACTCTCTGCGAGCGGTCGCACGGGCGTTGCGGCAGGGTTCAACTCGCCGCAGTTTCCGCAAACGGGCGCAACAATAGCCGGCATGCCCGGTCCGCAAGCGCCTAATGGGTTCTCGCCCGAGCTGTTCGGATTCGGAGCGCCACCGGCGAACCTGTTGCCGTCAGCTCCTGCAGCAACCGGCTTCAACGGCGGACTCTTCCCGGGACAGACTCCGTTCGCGACGACAGGCGCCTTTCCGGCGTTTGTCAACCCCGAGGTTGCGGCGGCCATCTACGGCATTCCCGGCTTGCTTGCCGCCGTCGCCGTAAGACGTGGGCAGCCAATGGGGCCAACAAACGATCAGGAGTGTGAGGATTTCCTGTACGACGCGCTCGAGTTGATTCCCGGCACAAGCGAAGTGGAAGTGCGCTGCGACAGCGGCCGCGCCACGCTCACGGGCAGCGTGCATCACAAACGGCTGAAGCGGGACCTCGGTGAGATTGCCTGGACGATTCCCGCTCTCAACGATGTGCAGAACAACATCACGATTGCGACGAAGCGACGGTCGCGCGGCCGTGACACGGAGTCGCAGACCTCAGCGAGCGGACGGAAACAGGGCTGAAGAGAGGAAGCGCTCGCGACTTATTGCAGGCCCTGCCGAACCGCCGATCGCGTCGCTCGGGCATCGATCCAGTCCTCGACCGGGTCCACGACATACCAGCCGTGTTCCTGGTCGTAGTGGATCGTGCCAGACAGGATGATGCGCGCCCCGACCGGCGGTGGGGGCAGAGGGTTCGAAGGGTGAATGTCGGCCGCCGCGAGCGCCCCGCCGGTGTCGGCCAGTCGCACGCGCCATCCACCGCCGCGGCGAGCCCGCACGCGGACGACGCGGCCTGCAACGCTGATGTGTATTCGCCAAGCGCGCATAAACCTCAGTGCCGACCGATGGCGTATCAGCTAACGCGAGATGAGAGTACCACCGCTGAGATCTTCGTACAAGCGGTTCGAGCTTGAATCACGCGAAGAGAAACACGGAGGTGAACGGATAACCGATATGCAAGAGCAATGCTGCGCTGACGCGGCTGGTTTCCGAATGTCGCCCGAACGAATCGCGCGAAAACAGGCGGAATTCGTCCCAGTCGCGTCCGAGGCAGCACGCGGCCGTCCGCCGTGTCTCGGTGAAGGGCGTTATTAGTCTGCCTTTTTTGAGATCTGCGCCCCGCGCTGCGCTTGCGCCGCCGGCACGCAGATCCGATACGCGCAGCGCGTGTCGAGCCTATTCCAGGAGGAGCGGCTCGACATCGCGCTCGATGGCTGGCGCGAACTGCGTGTTGCTCATGATGAGCCGCGCGCACGCATTCCACCGCAGGATCGCGTCGTCGTTGCCGCCGGGACGAATCGCTTCGGCGCGCTCGTAGCAGTCCATCGCCTGCCGCAGCCAGTCGTAGACGAGCGGGCCGCTGCCCGGCGACTCGTGGTGCAGGTGCGCCTTCGCTCGCCGTTCGTGGATGAGACCGGTGTAGTACTCGCGTTCGTAGTTGTCCTCCAGCCTCGCGACAGTCTGCCAGGCCCTCGTGACGCACGTCCGCCCGTCGTCGCCGAACTGATCGGTCAGCGCCAGCAGCAGCGTCGTCAACACCGGCTGGTTGGACGGATCGACGGCGAGCGCGTCCAGGCAGATGCTTTCTGCCTCGCCCGGCTCGTTCAACAGGCGGTAGCGTTCCGCCTTGGCGAGCGCGCGCGGAACCGCGTCGACCGACAACGCTTTCAACTCGAACTGCATGGCGACCTCCCGGAATCAGGACGGCGACGCGCGGTGGTTTGAAAAGACCCGCAGCAGTTTGGCGACCGGATCGTACAGCTGATCGATGACGCGCTCTTTCAGCGGAATCGCGGCATTGTCGGTGATCGCGATGTCCTCGGGGCACACCTTCGTGCAGCACTTGGTGATGTTGCAGTAGCCGATGCCGTGGGTGGTCTTCAGGTCGCGGGCGCGGCTCTCGGCATCGATCGGATTCATCTCGAGCGCCGCCGCGTAGACGAGATGCCGCGGCCCGACGAACTGGTCGAACATCCGGTGCTCGCGCAGCACGTGGCACACGTCCTGGCACAGGAAGCACTCGATACACTTGCGGAATTCCTGGACGCGCTCGGCGTCGACCTGCGCCATCCGCCAGGTGCCGTCGCCGTTGGCTGGAACCGGCTTGAAAGGCTTGATGGTCTTCTTCGCGGCGAAGTTCCACGACACGTCGGTGACCAGGTCGCGGACGTGCGGAAACGTGCGCATCGGCTCGATGGTCACCGGCACCTTGAGGTCGAGCTGGTTCAGCCTCGTCATGCACATCAGGCGCGGATGGCCGTTCACTTCGGCCGAACACGATCCGCACTTGCCCGCCTTGCAGTTCCAGCGCACCGCCAGGTCGTTGGCCTGCTCCGCTTGAATCTGGTGGACGGCGTCGAGCACCACCATACCCTCGGACACGTCGGTGCGAAAGTCGTCGAATCGGCCGTCGTTTCGCTCACCTCGCCAGACGCGGAACGTTGCGCTTGTGGCCATGGATCCTCGGTGACTACTTGATCGTCTCGATGATCGTTTTCAGCTCGTCGGGCATCGGTGGAATCGGTGCGCGCGAGACGTCCATGCGGCCGTCGGGTGTCTTGCGAACAATGAGATTGAACCCGCCGAACTGCGGATCCTTGTCGGGATAGTCTTCGCGGAAGTGTCCGCCCCGGCTCTCGCGGCGCTCGATCGCGGAGCGAGTCACCGCTTCGGACACCGTCAGCAGACTGTGCAGGTCGAGCGCGGCATGCCAGCCCGGGTTGTACTCGCGATGCCCGCCGACGCCGACACGCCGCGCCCGTTCGGCGAACTGCCCGAGGCACTCGAGCGCCTTCCGCATATCGGCGTCGTTGCGCACGATGCCGACCATGCTCTGCATCAGTTCCTGCAGCGCATACTGCACCTGGTAGGGACCTTCGCCGCCGGCGCCGCGCTCGAACGGCGCCACCGCCTCGGTCGCCGCGCGATCGACCTCGCGCTCGTCGATAGCGCCGGTCGGCGCCTTGCGTGCGAACGCTGCCGCGAACTCGCCGGCGCGTTTCCCGAAGACGAGCAGATCCGACAGCGAGTTGCCGCCGAGACGATTCGCGCCGTTGATGCCGGCGGCACATTCACCGGCCGCGAACAGTCCCGGCACGGTCGACATCTGGGTCTCCGCGTCGACGCGCACGCCGCCCATCACGTAGTGCGTCGTCGGCCCCACTTCCATCGGCTCGCGCGTGATGTCGATGTCGGCCAGCTGCTTGAACTGGTGGTACATACTCGGCAGCTTCTTCTTGATGTGCTCGGCCGCGTGCGGCAGCCGCTCCTTGATCCACGAGATGTCGAGGTAAACGCCGCCGTGCGGGCTGCCTCGACCCTCCTTGATTTCGCGGACGATGCAGCGGCTGACGTGATCGCGGGTCAACAACTCTGGCGGACGCCGCGCCGTCTTGTCGCCCTGGGTATATCGCCACCCCTCTTCTTCGTTGTCCGCCGTCTGCGCGCGATAGTTCTCAGGAATGTCGTCGAACATGAAGCGGCGGCCGGTGGTGTTCCTCAACACGCCGCCTTCGCCGCGGACGCCTTCGGTGACGAGGATGCCGCGCACGCTCGGCGGCCAGATCATCCCCGTCGGATGGAACTGCACGAACTCCATGTCCATCAGGTCGGCGCCGGCGTCGTAGGCGAGCGTGTGGCCGTCGCCGGTGTACTCCCAGCTGTTGCTGGTGATCTTGAACGCGCGTCCGATGCCGCCGGTGGCGAGCACGACCGCGCGGGCGCGAAACAATTTGAACCGCCCGCGCTCGCGCTCGTAGCCGAACGCGCCGACGACGCGCCCGTCGTCCCTCAGCAGCTGGACGATCGTGCACTCCATGTGCACGTCGATGCCTTGATGGATGCCGTGATCCTGCAGCGTGCGGATCATCTCGAGGCCGGTGCGATCGCCGACGTGGGCGAGGCGTGGATAGCGGTGGCCGCCGAAGTTCCGCTGCAGGATGCGGCCGTCCTTCGTGCGATCGAACATGGCGCCCCACGCCTCGAGCTCGCGGACGCGGTCGGGTGCTTCCTTCGCGTGCAACTCCGCCATCCGCCAGTTGTTGACGTACTGGCCGCCGCGCATCGTGTCGGCGAAGTGCACCTGCCAGCTGTCGCGGTCGTCGACGTTGGCGAGCGCTGCCGCGATGCCGCCTTCGGCCATCACCGTGTGCGCCTTGCCGAGGAGCGACTTGCACACCAGCCCGACCGACACGCCGCCCGCCGACGCCTCGATCGCCGCGCGCAGACCGGCGCCCCCCGCGCCGATGACCAGGACGTCGTGATCGTGAGTCTGATATTCCATTCAGCAACCGGCGTCGACGGAACCACAGAGACACGGAGACACGGAGAAGCGCGGCGTCGGCGCGCGAGAGACAGCCTCACCCTGAAGGTGGCGTCGCAGAGAAGGCGCGGCCGCGTCGCGCGCCTCAGCTGCGTGCCTCTGCGTCTCTGTGGTTATCCGAGGCGCACTAACTGGGCGTGTACTCTGTCGCCGCATCTACACTCCGCTACAGGATCCGGAAGTCTGTCCACACGCCGAGCGAGCACAGGCGCACGTACAAATCCGAGAAGCCGACGACGAACAGGCTGCACCAGGCCCAGAGCATGTGACGCCGGTTCAGACAGCTGACGCAGTCGTAGACGCGCGTGCCGAGCGGGGCGCGCGACAGGTAGTCGACGCAGCCGCCGGTCACATGCCGCATCGAATGGCAGCCGAACAGATAGCCGCCGAGCAGCACGACGTTGATCGTCAGGACGATCGTGCCGACGCCGATCCCGAACCGCACCGCGCCGGTCGCCGCGTCGGTGAACCACATCGCCTGCCACGCGTCGAACGCCAGAATCATCAGGACGAACACCGAGATGAACAGCATGTAGCGGTGAATGTTCTGCAGGATCAGCGGAAACGAGTTCTCGCCCCAGTACGTCCCGCGCGGTTCACCGACCGTGCACGAGGGCGGATCGGCCCAGAACGCCTTGTAGTAGGCGCCGCGGTAGTAGTAACACGTGAAGCGGAAGAGCGCCGGAATCGGCAGGATCAGCAGTGCCGGCGAGAACGGCAGCCACACCGGCCACGCCGCCGGCCTGGGGCCGAACCAGGCGTGCGGCGACGGTCCGAACAGCTCCGGCGAATAGAACGGCGAGATGTACGGACCGAACGTGTAGTGGTTCCCCTGGAACGCCGCCCACGTCGAGTAGACGACAAACGTCGAGAGGCCGAGGAACACCACGAACGGCTGGATCCACCAGGCGTCGCGACGCGCGGTGTGTCCGAATCGCGTCGAAACCAGCGGCAGAGAGACGGCGGGCGAATCGGGCATCGACGGATCCTCCACTCACGACGTGGACGCGACGCCGAAGGACATGCAACCCGACTGTTCGAGGAGCGGCGCTACGATACCGGGACCGGGCCGAAGATTTCAAGCGGTCTCGCGGCGGCGGTCGGCACCGCCGCTCGATCGCCTAGTGCCGATGCGCGTCAGGCATCCCCAGCCGGTTGACCGTGTCGCCTTCGAAATCGAACTCGATCAGGACGACCGGCTCTTGTCCAACCACCCATCCGTCGTGGCCAGGCTCGATGGCGACGATCTGCGGTGCCTTGTGCTCCACGACACAGCCATCGGCGTATTCGATGTGAATCTCTCCGCGTGCCAGGAAGCCGACATGGGCGTGCATGCAGAGGTCGCTGCCGACGACCGGTTTCATGTCGGTCGACCAGCGAAATCCCGGCGGATAGATCATGCGTTTGACGCGCGCGGCGCCGGCGCGTCCGACGTCGAGTCGAACGTGTCCGACGTAGCGGTGCGTCGCTCCCCGTACCGCGGCGACCAGCGCATCGGTGGTAGTCTGGCGTTTACGCGCGGTTGGCTGGCGTTTACGCGCCGGCTTCGCCTTGTCCGTCTTTCTGGCCGCTCGCTTCTTTTTTGCCACGGTGCCTCGCTCTCAGGCGGATTCTCTCACGGAGCGTTTGGAGGAGGTGTGGAATGGTGGCCGTCAATTGCCGCATCCCGTTCTGGATCGTCGCCGGCGTATCCGCGGCATGCGTGCTGCTCCTCGGAGCCGTCCGGCCGCGCGCGGCCGGATGCGATCCGGCAGGCAACGTTCAGTTCATCTGTGATCAGCTCGCCCCCGAGGATCTGGTGCTGGTCCCCGGCGGCAACTGGGTGATTGCGTCGGGGATGGCGGCCAACGGCGCGATTCGGGCGATCAGCGTTCGCGACCGCGCGACCACCGTACTGTTCCCCGCGGCGGCGGCCAAAATGCGGCCCGACACGAAGACCTATCCGTCGTGTCCGGGTCCGCTCGATCCGGCCGCCGAAAAAGACACGTTCCGGGCGCATGGTCTCTACATTCGCGGCGGAAGGAACGGGGTCCACACAATGTGGATGGTCCACCATGGGGACCGCGAATCGATCGAGGTCTTCGAGCTCGACGCGCGCCCGCGGCCGCCGGTGCTCACCTGGACCGGATGTGCCGTTGCGCCCGATCCGGTTGGCCTCAACTCGGTCGTCGGCCTGGCCGATGGTGGCTTCGTGACGACGAATTTCTCGCCGCGCGGTCAGGACGCCGCCACTCGCACGAAGATGATGGCGGGTGAGAACAACGGCGAGCTGTGGGAATGGCACGCCGCCAGCGGCTGGCACAAGGTGCCGGGCAGCGAATCGGCGGGCGCAAACGGCCTCGAGATCTCGAACGACGGCAAGTGGCTCTACATCGGCGGCTGGGGGAGTCAATCGGTGATCCGCCTGTCGCGCGGCCAGACGCCCGTCAAACGAGACGCGGTACCCGCCGGATTTCGCGTCGACAACGTTCGCATGATGCCCGACGGATCGATCCTGGCCGCCGGCCAGGGTGGCGCGGCGCCGGCGCAGACATCGCACGTCGGCAGGTGGAACGCGAAGACGATGAAGTTCCAGGAGCTGATTCGCTATCCGTACGGCGACGCGTTCAGTTTCGGAACCGTGGCCATCCAGGTCGGAAAGGAGATCTGGGTGGGCGCAGTCCGCGGCGATCGCATCGCGGTCTTTCCCGCGACGCAGCAGTCACAGTAGCGCCAGGACACCCGGTTCGTCGAACGCGGTCCTCGAGGTTCAGCGCGGTGCAGCTGCGGGAGCGGCGCGCGGCGGCGCAATCGTCCCGTAGTCCCAGTGCTCGTCCGCCTTGCCGTCTTTGATCCGCCACATGTCGAACCACGTCGTCGTATAGGTCTTACCCGGCGTTCGCGGATCGGGAAGCTCGCGCACGATTGCGACCACCACGCGATCGGCTTCGGCGGTTACCGCGACGATCTTCGTCCGCCAGCTGTTCCGGTCGGGAATCGGCTGCGCCGGCCGGCCGCCGAAGAACTTCATCACCGGGTCGAGACCCGACGCGACGTTCGGGTTGTGCTGAATGTACTCCTTCGTGAGGTACTTCGGGGCGTCGTCCCAATGGTTGGCTTCGAGCAGGTCGCGCATGATGTGCAGCACGACCTGCTTGTTGGCGTTGAGTTTCGGATCGGGGCTGGTGAAGAGCGACTCCGGATCGCGCGATCCGACGACGGGCGCCTGCGCAAAGGCGTGCGCAGCGGCAAGCGGCATCAGGATTGTCGCGACGAGGACCAGACGAATGCAACAGTGTTTCATGGTTGTCCGTTAATGAAATCAGCGGCCCGGGATCATGATGTGGGCAGTGGACGTGCCCGAGTTCATGATCCACACGCCATTCTCGCGCCGCTGTTCGGGAAGACCGAGCGACGCCTGCGTCGCGCCAGGAACCGCGATCGTGACTTCGTGCGCGGACACGTGATCTTTGTCGGCGCCCGACATGTGGTACCACACTGAACCGAGCGATCACCTCGCTTCGCGCAGTATACCGGGGTCGCGTTCGGCGTTCGGCGTTCGGCGTTCCGGGTTCTCGTTCTGGGTGCCGGGTTCCGGGTTCTGGGGTTCTGGGGTTCTGGGTTGAGGTTCTGGGTTCGGAGGACCCGAGAACCCAGAACCCAGAACCGAGAACCCAGAACCGAGAACCCAGAACCCAGAACCCAGAACTGAGAACGCCGAACCCCGAACGCCGAACCCCTACTGTCCGCCCGGCCGCTGGTCGACCTGGAAATAGTGGACCTGGCCCTCCTTGCTGCGCGGCGTCATCGCCATCCGTATGCTCTTGCCGGTGTTGGCGCAGCTGGTGGCACGGTGCCAGCGTTCTTCGTTGGCATTGATCACATCGCCCATTTCGCCATGCACCAGCCCAACCCCGGAGATCAACGCGCAGACATTGCCGTACACATTGATCCAGAGCTCCACCATGTTGGCGTGCCAGTGGCCCCAGTTGGTCACCGGCGGCAGTTCCTTCAGGCTCGTTCCGATGTTCAAGTTGGAAGACGTGTGGCCGTCGTACAGGAAGCGCTCGCCGGTGCGCTTCGAATCGCCATACTCGGTCACGTTGAAGAACGGTACGTTGAACGAGTCGTAGCCGCCGGTCGACGTGATCTTCGTCTTGATGTACGTGTAGCCGGGGATGGGCGTCGGCGTTTCGTTTTCCGGATACGACGGCACTTGCCCGGCGGGCGTGTTCCGGTAGTAGATCGCCGGCTCGCTGCCGACGGTCTCCATGCAGTAGGACAGCCGTGGCGCGACGTTGAACGCCCAGCCCTTCGACAAGACCTTCGGCTCCTGGCCGTCGATGGTCATCTTCACCGCGCCGCTATACACCCACCCGAAGACGCGATCGTCGGCGTAGAACAGGCACTTCGCCTTGTCGCCCGGCGCCATCTGCACGTAACGCCCGTCGAAGTCGCGCGTCAACACGACTTTCTCCTCCCAGCGCGCCTCGCCGTGGTGCGACTTGAGAATATCGGCGATATGCCAGATCGGCCTGTTGACGCCGGTGTACGGCGTCTCCGGCGTCTTCTGAGCTGCCCACACAATCCGTTCAGGGCCGTTTTCTCCGCCAGCCTGGGACCACCAATTCGTCTCGGGTCCTTTCGCGGGCGCCGCTGCCGCGGCGGCCGGCGTCTGACCCGGGGCCGGCGCCGCCACCAACGCCATCGCCAGCGTGATCCACGTGGTGAGTGACTTCACGGGAGCCTCCTGTCGTCATGCGAGAAAAACGGCTCTGATGTTACGCCGTCAGGATAGAGGCGGATTGAATTTGTCACAACCGTCGCGGCGGCTTCGGGATAATCTTCCCCTCGAAAGTCGCCGTGCCATGAGACTGGGCCGTTCGCCGTCGCCGGTCGTCGTCGCGTTATTCGCTGCTGTTGCCTGGCTTGCAGCCGTTCGCGCGGCGCCGCCGGCCTCCGACGAGTACTTTGTCTACGTCGGCAGCTACACGGATCCGCCCTCGGACTCGAAAGGCATCTACGGTTGGCGGTTCTCGCCGGCCAGCGGCGGCGTCGCGCCGCTGGGCCTCGTCGCGCAGACGGTGAACCCGGCATACGTGCACGCGACCGCCGACGGCAAGTTCCTGTTCGCGACCAACTGGCAGACGACAAACGCTGCGAAGGCCGATACGGTAAGCGCGTACGCCGTCGACGCGAAGAGCGGAGCGTTGAGGCCGCTGAACACGGCGAGCGCCGGCGGAGGTCTCCCGAACCAGGTCGTCGTCGATCCGCGCGGTACCATCGCGGCGGTCACGAACTACGGCTTTCGCACCGCGGATCTGGATCGCAACAACTCGTCGTTTGCCGCCCTGAAGATTCGTCCCGACGGTACACTTGACGGTCCGCTGTACGTGGACCATTACGCCGGCCCGGCATTGAGCGCGGGTCAGACGACCGGTGCACACACGCACGGCGTGGTGTTCACGAAGGACGACCGCTTCGCATTCGTCGCCGAGCTCGGCCTCGATCGCATTTATACCTACCGCGTCGATCCGGCGACGCCTGCGCTGACACCGTCGACTCCGCCTTTTGTCACCGTGGCCGCCGGCTCGGGGCCGCGCCGGCTGGTGTTGAGCCCGACCGACAGGTTTCTGTACGTGAACCACGAAACCGATTCGAAGGTGAGCGTCTTCAGCGTCGAGAACGGGCGCCTGACCGAGATTCAGCAGATATCGACCTTGCCGGCGGAATTCAGCGGGCGGAACACGACCGCCGAAATCGAGATCGACAAATCAGGACGTTTCCTGTACGTCTCGAACCGGGGCGCCGACACGATCACGATGTTCGCGGTCGACCCCGCCAAGGGCACGTTGACGGCGCGCGAGTTCGTTCCTGCCCTGGGCCGTACGCCTCGCAACATCAGAATCGACCCGAGCGGGCGATACCTGTTCGTCTCGAACCAGGGCTCGAACAACGTCGTCGTCTTCGCGATCGATGCCGCGACCGGCAGGCTCACGCCGACCGGGACGGAGTTGAAGATCGATCAACCGGCGTCGGTGTTCTTCGTGAAAGCCGCGACGGCCGCGCCCCGGCAAATCACCTGGACGTTCGATCGGCTGGACATGATCGGCGGCGTAGCGACCACGGTCGAAGGCCATCCGAGGATTATCGACAGTCCCGCCGGCAAAGCAGTGGAGTTCGACGGCGTCGGCGATTCGCTCCTCATCGAACAGCATCCGCTGGCCGGCGCGGAGACGTTCACCTTCGAAGCGATTTTCAGGCCCGACGGCGGCGCGAATCAGCAGCGCTGGTTCCACCTGGCCGAGATCGATCCGAAGACCGGCCTCGCCACGAGCGTCGAGAAGACGACGACGGAATCGAACGCGCGACTCTTGTTCGAGATACGCGTCGTCAACGAGAAGGAGTGGTACCTGGACGCGTTCATCAATGGCCCTGGCTACAGCAAGGCGCTGATGTTTGCCGACAAGCGTCACCCGATTGGTCGGTGGTATCACGTCGCTCAGGTCTACGACGGCCAGTGGTACCGCAGTTACGTCAACGGCGAACTGCAGGGTGAAGCCGAGGTCGCGTTCACGCCGCAAGGGCCGGGTCGCGCCTCGGTTGGTGTCCGGATGAACAAGGTGAACTACTTCCGCGGCGCCGTCGCGAAGGCACGCTTCACGTCCGCCGCGCTGCCGGTGTCCGAGTTCATGACGGTGTCAGGAAAGTGAGATTCGATTCAATGGCGCGCGAAGGCTTCAGCCGAGCGATCAGCGGACGCCGCGTCGGCTTCGCGCTGTTCTGTCTCGCCTTGTCCGGTACTCCGACGGCGCAAGTCCGCGCGCCGGATCAGGCGTTGATCAGTCCGGACGGCAAAGACTGGCCCACTTACGGTGGCTCGTACACGTCGCAGCGCTATTCCCAGCTGAAACAGGTCACGAGCGCCAACGCGTCACGGCTCGAAGCGAAGTGGGTCTATCACGTGGCAGGCAGCAACGAGCTGGAGCCGACGCCAATCGTGGCCAACGGCGTCATGTACATCTCCGGGTTCAATCGCATCGACGCGCTCGATGCGCGGACCGGCAACATCATCTGGAGGCACCAGCGTCAGCCAGCTTCCGTGGCGAGCCAGCGCGGCACAGCGATCTACGGCGACAAGGTCTACATGGCGACGTCGGACAGCCATCTCGTCGCGCTCGACGCGCGCACGGGCGGCGTGCGATGGGACGTGAAGGCGGAAGGCGGATTCACGATCAGCGGCGGCGCGCCGCTCGTCGCAGACGGCAAGGTGCTCGTTTGCGGCAACAGGCCGCATGGCTTCATCCAGGCCTACGACGCAGAGAGCGGAACATACGCCTGGACCTGGTCGTCGGTGCCGACGCAGTCCGAGGATCCGGCGTATGCGACGTGGGGAGGCGCGACGCCGGCGGGCGCCCCCATCTGGGTGAGCGGTTCGTACGATCCCGAGCTGAGCCTGATCTACTACGGCACCGGCCAACCCGATCCGCAATGGACCGGCATCGCGCGGCCCGGCGACAACTTGTACAGCGACTCCATCGTCGCGCTCGACGTGAAGACCGGCAAGATGAAGTGGCATTTCCAGAACACGCCGCACGACGTGCACGACTGGGATTCGCTCGAGTCGCCGGTGCTCGTCGATGCCACGTTCCGCGGCCAAGCGCGCAAGCTGGTGCTGCAGGCGAACCGCAACGGGTTCTACTACATCCTCGATCGCGTCACCGGCGAGTTCCTGCAGGGGACGCCGTTTGTCGACAAGTTGGACTGGGCAACCGCGCTCGACGCGAAGGGACGGCCGATCGTCGCACCGGGGCACGAGCCGACCGTCGCAGGCAGCGTGACCTGTCCGTCGACTGCAGGCGCGACCAACTGGCCGCCTCCGACCTACAGCCGCGATACCGGCTATCTCTACGTTGTCGTCGCGGAAGGATGCGGCATCAACGTGATCACGTCGAGCACCGTGCCCGATTCGGCGACCGGATATTACGAGAGCCCGCATGCGCCGTGGCAGGCATACGTGCGCGCGATCGACGCGCTCACCGGGAAACGGATGTGGGAGTACAAAGCGGTCCGATCGAACCATTACGGCCCGGGATTGCTGTCGACGGCCGGCGGGATCCTGTTTGCTCCCGAGCAGTTCGGCCAGGTGAGCGTCCTCGACGCGAAGACTGGCAAGTCGCTGTGGCACTTCAACACGGGCGACGTGATTACGGCCGCGCCAGTCACCTACAGCGTTGACGGCGAACAGTTTTTCGCGATCGCGTCAGGCACCAACGTGTTCGCCTTTGGCTTGTCCGATGGCCGGTAAGGAACCGCGCATGAACGCCGCTGTTTTGTTTACCGGGGCGCTCCTGTGCGCCGTCGCCCCGCTGGTCGCCCAGCGCGGCGCGCCGCCCGGCCCTGCGAATCCGTTTCTTGGCAAGACCGAGGCTGTCGCCGAAGGCGAGACCTTGTACAACCAGCACTGCACGACCTGCCACGGCGCCGGCGGCAGCGGCGGAACCAGTGGACCGGCGATCGTATCGGGCGACCGCCTCGACATCGGCGTATCCGACGCGCAGACGTTCAACATCATCAAGAACGGCGTCACCGGGACTCCGATGTCTCCGCAGCGAATGCCGGAGTCGGACATCTGGAAGGTGGTCACCTATATTCACGCGCTGCGCGGGGCCGCGATCGACAACCCCCTTCCGGGCGACGTTGCGCACGGCGAACAGGTCTTCTGGGGCAAAGGTCAGTGCGGCACCTGCCACATGATGAGCGGTAAAGGCGGGCTGACGGCACCGGATCTCTCGAACATCGCCGGAACTCGAAAAGCGAGCTCCATCTCCGATGCGCTCACCAAGCCGCAGCATCGTGTGTATGGGAGCGGCGGGGCACATCTGCAGGCGCTGCCCGCCATGGATTCCTACTTACCGGTGTATGTCACGACCGCGGACGGAAAGATCATCGAGGGTGTGCTGCTGAACGAAGACAGCTATTCGGTGCAGATGATCGGGAACGACAATCAACTGCATCTCTTCGATCGCGCCACGCTCCGCCGCGTCGTCGTCGAGCCGAGGAGCCTGATGCCGACCGATTACGACACACGGCTGACGCCCGACGAGTTCAAGGACTTACTTGCGTTCCTGACGCGGCAGGGCCGGCGCGCACCGAGTCGTTAGAGTGCGTTTCAAAATTAAAGGTCGCGCAGCCCTTCAGGGCTGCCCGGCGGCCGTTTCGCAGGCCTGAAGGCCTGCGCTACGAGAGGCCGCCGGCGATTCGGCAACGCACTCTTATCGCTACGTGCCACTCGCGTCCAGCGTGAACGCAAAGAGCTTTGGCGACGAGGCCGGTGTCGCTGGAGATGTGGCCGGACTCGATCCGCGACCGCCATCGGGTGACGATGGCGGCAAACCGACACCACCCATGAAGGCGACGTATTGCTTGCCATCGACCAGATACGTGATCGGAGGTCCCATACCCGTCTTCGTTTCCATTTGAAGTTCGAACACCTTCTTGCCGTTCTCGGCGTGGTAGGCGATGAAGCGTCCGTCCGGAGCGACTTGAAACACCAGGTTGCCCGCCGTCGTGAGGGTGCCGCCGAAGCGGGCACCGCCCACGGGCGCGCGCCATCGCTCGGTTTGCGTCACGGGGTCCCACGCCAGCAACACGGTTCGCTGCCCATCGACCGCTGTCGGCCCGATTGCCGGCGGTTTGGGGCGCGTCGGCCTGGCACCGCGCGCGAGACCCTCGTTGTGTCTGCCGGGCTGATAGGAGAAGTCGGGGTTCACCGCGTAGTTGGAGCCGCCGTCGATCGTGGCGGTGAAGTAAACCAGACCGGTATTCGGATTGAACGACATCGTGCTCGAGGCGTGAGCGCCGACCTCGTTCGGGAACAACTCGACGGCTTCGCGGTCGTATTCCGCTTCGGGATTGACCATCGGACGGCCGGTTCCCGGCTCCAACCCTTTGGCCCATGTGACGCGTGCGAAGGGTTGACCTGACACGAACGCGCCGGTGACCCGATCGAGCACATAGAAGAAGCCGTTCTTGCTCGCCTGCATGATCACCTTGCGCGGCTTGCCGTTGATGGTCAGGTTCGCAAGCGTCAGTTGCTGCGTGCTGTCGAAGTCCCACGAATCACCGGGCACCGGCTGGAAGTACCACACCATCGCCCCGGTGTCGGGCCGGACCGCGAGAATCGAGCACACGTACAGGTTGTCCTTGTTTTCCCTGTCCGCCGGTTTGCCTCCGAGCGAACGCAGCGATTGCGGCCAGGGAGCGCCGTTGCCGGTACCCACGTAAATGAGGTCCAGTTCCGGGTCGTAGGCCAGGCCGTCCCACACCGTCGCGCCGCCGCCTCGCTTCCACCAGTCGCCGCTCCACGTGGCGGCGGCTTTCTTCAGCGCCGGGTTCTCGAACGGTTTGCTGGGATCGCCAGGCACCGTATAGAAGCGCCAGGCGCGGCGTCCGGTCATGGCGTCATAGGCGTCGAAGAATCCGCGAACGGCGTACTCTCCACCGCTGGCGCCGATAATCACTTTCCCTTTGGCAATGCGCGGCGCCATGGTGAGCGTGTAATCGTCCTGAGGGAAGGCGACGCGCGTTTCCCAGACGACCTTGCCGGTGTCGGCATCGAGCGCGTCGAGCCGTCCGTCGATGATCGGCGCGATGATCAGGTTCTTGTAGAGCGCCAGGCCGCGATTCACCACACCGCAGCAGACTTTCGGCCTCACGGCTGTCTGGTTCACTTCCGGGTTCCAGCGCCAGCGCTCTTTGCCGGTGCGCGCATCGACCGCGAACACGACGCTCCAGTTGGTGATGCCGTAGATCGTTTTGTTCCAGACCAGCGGCGTCGCGAGTTGTCCCCCACCGGACGATCCCAGATCGTAGGCCCACGCCAGTCGCAGCCGATCGACGTTGCCCGCGGTGATCTCTTTCAGCGGGCTGTATCGCGTCTCGGCGAGATCGCGACCGTTGGTCAGCCACTCCCCGCCGCCAGCCCCGGCGTGCCGCAATGCGGCATCGTCCACCGCCGGTGCTTGCGCTGACGCAAGACAGGCGAGCAGCCCGCAGGCGACCAGACCGATGACGGCGAAGCGTCGAACATTCATCGTGCGAACCCTACCTTTCGGCATGCGGACGCGTGCTAGGATCGCGCGGCTGTCGATGCGCGTCAACCGGTCGACTCGACACGCGATGCCTGCGACGATCGTGCTCGCACTGGGCATGATCGCCCCACCGACGAGTTCGGAATTTGTCTTCGAAACGGCGCCGTTCGCGAGCGCGCATGCCTCGACGATCGTCGAGACACGTGACGGGCTCGTCGCCGCATGGTTCGGCGGCACGCGTGAGGGCGCAGCCGACGTCGGCATCTGGCTCTCGCGGCACGAGCGCGGCAAATGGACGGCCCCGATCGAGATCGCGACGGGCGTGCAGCCGGACGGCACGCGCCATCCCTGTTGGAATCCGGTCCTGTTCGGCGTGCCCGGAGCCGAATTGATGCTGTTCTACAAAGTTGGACCGAGTCCGCAAACCTGGTGGGGCATGGTTCGAACCTCGCCCGACGGCGGGCGAACGTGGAGCGAGGCGCGGCGCTTGGCGGAGGGGATTCTCGGTCCGATCAAGAACAAGCCGGTGCGGCT
>Ga0075435_100000213_pt1 | contig 35518 bp, 34 predicted proteins | sample RhiMethybrSRZTD4_FD_75302 | JGI IMG/M metagenome (GOLD analysis project Ga0075435, IMG submission 75302) | Populus rhizosphere microbial communities from Tennessee, USA - Rhizosphere MetaG P. TD hybrid SRZTD4 | ecosystem: Host-associated > Plants > Roots > Rhizosphere > Soil | place: USA...
AACACCATCGGCTTTCACGTAGGTACGCCGGATGTTCGAACGGTACACCGAAAGGGCCCGACGAGTACTTTTCTTCGCTCGCTACGAGGCCAGCCAGCTGGGCAGCATCTCGATCGAGACCGAGCATCTGCTGCTGGGGCTGATTCGCGAAGGCAAGGGGCTCACGAGCCGCATCTTCGCGCGCTCGCATCTCTCGCTCGAAAACATCCGCAAAGAAATCGAAGGGCGCACGGTGTTCCGCGAGAAGGTCTCGACGTCGGTCGAGATTCCGTTCAGTGCCGAGACCAAGCGCGTCCTGCAGTTCGCGGCTGAAGAAGCCGATCGCCTGCTGCACAACTATATCGGCACGGAGCATCTGCTGCTCGGCATCCTGCGCGAGGAGCGATCGGTGGCCGCCTCGATCCTCATGGAGAAGGGGATGCGGCTGAACACCGTGCGCGAGGACATCGTGCAGCTGCTCAACGAGAAGACGACGCTGACGCGCGTGAAGGAAACGCCGCTGCTCGCCGAGTTCAGCCGCGACCTCACCGAGTCGGCGATGAAGAACCAGCTCGATCCGCTCGTCGGCCGCGAGCACGAGCTCGAGCGCGTGCAGCAGGTGCTCTGCCGCCGCACGAAGAACAACGCCGTGCTCATCGGCGAGCCCGGCGTCGGCAAGACGGCCATCGTCGAGGGGCTGGCGCAGAAGATCGTCTACGGCGACGTGCCGCACTTCCTCGCCGACAAGCGCATCCTCGCGCTCGACATCTCGCTGATTGTCGCCGGCACGAAGTACCGCGGTCAGTTCGAAGAGCGCCTCAAGGCGATCATGAAAGAGCTGACCGACAACCCGAACATCATCGTCTTCATCGACGAGCTGCACACGCTGGTCGGCGCGGGATCGGCGGAAGGATCGCTCGACGCCGCGAACATCCTGAAGCCGGCGCTCAGCCGCGGCGAGATCCGCTGCATCGGCGCAACGACGCCCGCCGAGTACCGCAAGTACATCGAGAAGGACCGCTCGCTCGAGCGGCGCTTCCAGGCGATCAAGGTCGATCCGCCCGGCGAGCGCGAGACGATCGAGATCCTGCTGGGCGTCAAGGATCGCTACGAGACGTTCCACCACGTGGAGTACACGCGCGAGGCGATCGAGGCGGCGGTGTATCAGTCGAACCGCTACATCACGGACCGCTTCCTGCCCGACAAGGCGATTGATCTCGTGGACGAGGCGGGCGCGCGCGCGAAGCTGCGCGAGGCCGGCTACAGCGAGGAGTTCGGGGAGATCAACAAGAGCATCCGTGTCGCCGTCGAGCAGATGGAGAGCGCGGTCAGCCAGAAGGACTTCGAGAAGGCGCAGTTCTACCGCGAGCAGGAAGTGACGGCGCGCGAGAACCTGCAGTTCGTGCGTCAGCAGTTCGACGTGAAGTCCAACGCGCGTAAGGTGATCGTCGGCAAGGGCGAGATCGACGAGGTCGTCTCGAAGTGGACCGGCGTCCCGATGGCCTCGATCAACCAGGACGAGGGCGACAAGCTGCTGCGCATGGAAGCGGAGCTGCACAAGCGCGTCATCAGCCAGGAGAAGGCGATCTCGGCCATCTCGCGCGCGATCCGCCGCTCGCGCGCCGGCCTGAAGAATCCGAACCGGCCCGTCGGCAGCTTCGTGTTCCTCGGGCCGACCGGCGTCGGCAAGACGGAGCTCGCGCGCGCGCTCGCGAACTTTCTCTTCGGCAGCGACCACGCGCTCATCCGCTTCGACATGTCCGAGTACATGGAGAAGCACTCGGTGAGCAAGCTGATCGGCTCGCCGCCCGGCTACGTCGGCCACGAGGAGGGCGGCCAGCTCACCGAGAAAGTGAAGCGCAACCCGTACTCGGTCGTGCTGCTCGACGAGATCGAGAAGGCGCACCCCGACATCTTCAACATCCTGCTGCAGGTCTTCGAGGACGGCCACCTCACCGACGGCCTCGGCAACCGGGTGAACTTCAAGAACACGATCATCATCATGACGTCGAACATCGGCGCTCGCTTCATCCAGAAGAAGAGCTCGATGGGGTTCCAGTCTGCCGACGCCGGCACGATCGACAAGAGCGTCTCGGACATGGTCCTCGGCGAAGTGAAGCGCACGTTCAACCCAGAGTTCATCAACCGCATCGACGAGATCATCGTCTTCGACGCGCTGAGCGACGACGACCTGCGGCGCATCATGGCGCTGCTGGTGCAGCAGTTGAACGACAACCTGGTCGATCGCAAGCTCAAGATCGCGCTGACCCCGGAAGTGATCGACTGGATCATCGAGGTCACGTGCAAGGACCGCTCGTACGGCGCGCGCCCGCTGCGCCGCGCGATTCAGCGTTATGTGGAAGATCCGCTGTCGGAGGAGCTCATCCGGGGGCACCTGCGCGGCGGCGACATCGAGGTCTACCTGGATGCCGGCCAGCTCGCCTACATGCCCGCCGGCGAAGTGGGGCCAGGCCGCAAGCTGGCTTGACGATTCCTTGACAGACGGCCAGCGGGCCGCGTCCTCAGTCTAAAATACGGTCAATGCGCAAGGGTGTGCGCGCGGCCGCCGTGGCCGCGCTCCTGTTCGTAGCCTCGCGGGCGGCCGCCCAGCCGCCGGCCGAGCCGCTGCCGCCGATCCCGTTCTGCGGCCAGCAGGCGGCGGCGCCGCGCGCCCAGCCGCCGGCCGGCTCGGCGCCGGTCGTCCTCGCCTTCGGCCCCTGCTTCGAGGCGCAGGGCGGCACGTCGGTGATCGAGCCCCAGACCTACCTCTATTACATCAAGCTGAAACAGAGCCGGCCGTCGGAAGGCGTGTGGGTGCCCTACGACGACTCCACCGAGAAGACGATCGAGGAGGACTTCCACAGCCTCTGGAACACCAACTTCCTCGACAACCTGTTCATCGAGGCGAACGACTACAAGTTCCCGAACGGCACCATCGGCAAGGTCATCACCTACAACATGGAGGAGCGGCAGCGCGTCAAGATCGTCGACTACGTCGGCTCGAAGGCCGTCGAGACGTCGAAGATCGACGAGAAGCTGAAGGACGCGAACGCGCAGATCCGCCTCGACACCTTCATCGATCCCAGCCTGATTCGCAAGGTGTCGGGCATTGTCCGCGACATGATGCGCGAGAAGGGCTTCCAGTTCGCCGAGGTGACGCCCGAGATCAAGGACATTCCCGGCGGCCCGAAGCTGGTGCACGTCACCTTCAACCTCGACGAAGGGCCGAAGGTCAAGATTCGCAGCATCGACTTCGTCGGCAACAAGGCGATGAGCGACGGCACGCTCAAGCGTCAGCTGAAGGACAACACCGAGCGCGGGCAGTTCCAGGACTTCATCCACTTCCCGCAGTGGTTCATGTCGCTCATCGGCGACCACGGCACCTACCAGGAAACGAAGTTCGACGACGACGCGGAGAAGATCGTCGCCAACTACCGCGATCACGGCTACCTGCGCGCGAACGTCGGCGTGCCGCAGCTGAAGGTGCTGCAGGACTCGACCGACAAGAAGACGCGCTGGATCGAGCTGAAGATCCCGATCAGCGAGGGGCCGCGCTACAAGGTCGGCAGCTTCGACGTCGCCGGCAACACCGTCGTCAAGTCGGACTACCTGAAGCCGCTCTTCAAGATGAACGCCGGCGAGTGGTACGGCGAGAAGCGGATCCGCAAGGGCCTCGAGAAGGCGCGCGAGGTGTACGGCACCGGCGGCTACTACGAGTTCACCGGCTTCCCCGACTACAAGTTCCACGACGATCCGAATCCGAATGTGCCCGAGGCGCCCGAGGCGCTGCGCGCGCCGACCGACGGCAAGGAAAAGGAAGGCGGCGCGCCGCTCGTCGACGTGACGATGCGGATTCAGGAGGGGCAGCAGTTCTTCGTCAACCGCATCACGTTCGTCGGCAACACGACGACGCGGGACAACGTGATCCGCCGCGAGATGCGGCTCGTCGAGGGCGCGCCGTTCAACACCGAGGCGCTGAAGTACAGCGTCAAGCGGCTCAATCAGCTCGGCTACTTCAAGGCGCTCGAGGGCGGCAAGGACGTCGACGTGCAGAAGACGCCCGACACGCCGAACAAGGTGGACGTGAAGCTGAAGCTCGAGGAGCAGAACCGCAACCAGCTCACCTTCGGCGCCGGCGTGTCGGAGTTCGAGGGCTTCTTCGGCCAGCTGTCGTTCCAGACCGCGAACTTCCTCGGCCGCGGCGAGAGCCTGACGGTGTCGATGTCGGCCGGTTCGCGCGCGCAGAACTATTCGCTGGCGTTCCAGGAGCCGTTCCTCTTCGATCGCAACATCACCGGCGGCTTCAACCTGTTCCGCCAGGACGTCCGCTACATCGGCCAGTTCACGCAGCGATCGGCCGGCGCCGTCCTCACCTTCGGCTTTCCGCTGAGCGGCTGGTCGCGCATGTTCGCGAACTACAGCTACGAGCGCGTGCGCGTCACCGAGATCAACGAGCTCTATCAGGATCCGACGGTTCTCGCGCGCAACCCGTTCCTGCGCGACTCGCTGCTCATCGGCCAGTCGGGCGAGCGGATCATCAGCAAGGTCGTGCCGTCCTACGTGTTCAACACGGTCGACCAGCCGATCTTCCCGACCCAGGGCAAGCGCTTCACCGCGTCGATCGATCTCGCCGGCCTCGGCGGCAACACGAACTTCTACAAGCCGCTCGTCGAGGGCGTCTGGTACATCCGGCAGGGCGGCCGCCTCACGCTCGGCATGCGCGGCCAGGCGGAATACATCCATCCGTTCAGCGGGTCGAAGGAGCTGCCGATCTTCGAGAAGCTGTTCCTCGGCGGCGAGTACAGCGTCCGCGGCTTCGACATCCGCACGATCGGGCCGCAGGATCCGATCAACGGCCTCGTGCTCGGCGGCAACAAGAGCCTGCTGTTCAACGTCGAGGAGCAGATCACGATCGCCGGGCCGGTGCGGCTCATTGCGTTCTACGACGCGGGCCAGGTGCAGCCGGGGCCGACGCTCCAAGGGCCGCCGGCCTTCGTGCCGCTCGGCGGATCGATTGCGACCATCGTGAAGCCTGGCCAGAGCTTCACGTGGCAGGACTGGAAGACGTCCACCGGCCTCGAGGTTCGCTTCTTCATGCCGGTGCTGAACGTGCCGTTCCGGCTCATCTTTGCCTACAACCCGCAGCGCGCGGGCGTGCTCGACAACACGCTGCTGCCGCAGAAGGCCTTCCAGTTCCGGTTCGCGGTCGGCTCGACATTCTAGGATTAGGTAATCGGGTAATCGCGTGACCGGGTAATTGGGTGATCGGGTAATTGGACAATCTCGCCATCGATCAATCCTTTATCCAATTACCAGATGACTCGATTACCCGATGTACTGTAGAATCAACGGCTTCCGACTCACGAAAGGATTTCTTGGGATGAAAGGTTCTGCCATTATCGCGTCGCTGGCTCTGGCGCTCGGCGCCGCCGCTCCACTCCTGGCGCAGACGCCCGCCCAGCAGCCGAAGCCGGCGCAGCCGGCACCGGCGCAGCCGAAACCCGCGCAGCCGCCGGCCACGACGCCTGCGCAGCCGGCCGCGCCGGCCGTCACGCCGCCGCCGCAGCCGCCCGCGCCGTTTCCCGCCGGCGCGAAGATCGCGTTCTTCCAGCCCGAGGTGGCGTTTCAGAATTCGACCGAGGGCAAGGCGGGGCTCGCGCGCGTGCAGGCGCTGATCACGAAGAAGCAGAACGAGGTCGCCGAGCGGACCAAGCAGCTGCAGGCGAACCAGCAGAAGCTCCAGACGAGCGGCAGCGTGATGAACGACTCGGCGCGCGCGCAGCTCGAGAAGGAAATCGAGCGGCAGCAGAAGGACGGCGAGCGGTTCCAGCAGGACGCGCAGGCCGAGGTGCAGGAGCTGCAGCAGGAAGTGCAGAACGAGTTCGTGAAGAAGCTCACGCCGATCATCGATCAGCTCGCCGCCGAGAAAGGGCTGCACCTGGTATTCAACGCGGGGCAGTCGGGCATCTCGTGGGCGGCGCCGGGCCTCGATCTGACGCCGGACGTCATCAAGAAGCTCGACGCTGGGAAAGCGCCGGCTGGCGCAAAACCGTAGCCGGCGCCGGTCATGGCTGATCGCTGACGGCTCATGGCTAATCGATGATGGTTGATGGGATAGCATTAGCCATCGACCATAGCCATCAGCCCTAAGCCATCAGCCATGACGGCGTCGCTGAACATCCCCATCCTCCTCGACAGGTTCTGCTACCGCTATCCGTCGCCGCTGGTCGACGCGATCACGGAGCACGACGCCGGCCGCCGGCTGGTCGCCGTCAAGAACGTCACCGTCAACGAAGAATTCTTCCAGGGCCATTTTCCCGGCGTGCCGCTGATGCCGGGCGTGCTGATGCTCGAGTCGCTGTCGCAGGTGGCGGCGATGCTCCTGCTGCAGCGCGAAGGCGCGCCGCCCAACGCGCGCGTCTACCTGCGCGGCGTGAACGACGCGAAGTTCCGCCGGCAGGTCGTGCCGGGCGACCGGCTGCGGCTCGAAATCTCGCTCGGGCGGCGCCGCACCTCGCTCGCGCGCGCGCAGGCGGCAGCCTACGTCGGCGATCAGATGGTCGCCGAGGCGGAGCTGCTGCTCGGGCTGGTCGCCGACGAGACCGAGATCGATCCGACGGCGATGGTGGCGCCCGGCGCGCAGATCGGGCGCGGGACGACGATCGGGCCGCACGTCGTGATCGGCCCCGAGGTACGGATCGGCGTCAACTGCCGCATCGGCGCCTCGAGCGTGATCGACGGCTGGACCGAGATCGGCGCGGACTGCGAGATCTATCCGTTCGCCTCGATCGGCCTCGTGCCGCAGGACCTGAAGTTCCGCGGCGAGCGGACGCGGCTCGTCATCGGCCGCCGCAACATCTTCCGCGAGTTCGTCACGATCCACCGCGGCACGCAGGGCGGCGGCGGCGTGACGACGATCGGCGATCGCAACGTGTTCATGGCGTACGTGCACGTGGCGCACGACTGCCACGTGGGCCACGACACGATCTTCGGCAACACGGCGACGCTCGGCGGCCACGTGACGGTGGAGGACTTCGTGAACGTGAGCGCCGGCTCCGGCGTCCACCAGTTCTGCCGCCTCGGGCGGCACGCCTTCATCGGCGGCTACTCGGTGGTGACGAAGGACGCGCTGCCGTACGCGCGGACCGTCGGCAGCCGGCCGGCGCGCATCTACGGCGCGAACACGATCGGCCTCATGCGGCGCGGCTTCACGCAGGACGTCGTGACCAAGCTGAAGCGATCGTTCCGGTATCTCCTGCAGTCGAAGCTCAATACCACGCGCGCGCTGCAGCAGATCGAGCAGGACCGCTCGCTCGCCTGCCCCGAGGTGCAGTATCTGATCGACTTCATCCGCACCTCCGAGCGCGGCGTCATCCTGCGCCGCGCGTCGCGCCGCGCCGAGGAAGTGGTCGCCGATGAATGACGGAGACATGCGCTTAGGTCTCATTGCTGGCAACGGGCGGTTCCCGTTTCTCGTGCTCGACGCCGCGCGCGGCGCCGGACACGACGTCACCGTCATCGGGCTGAAAGAAGAGACGTTTCCCGAGCTGGCCGACCTCGCCGCGGCGCCGCCGCCGGCGGCCATGCACTGGATCTCGCTCGGGCAGCTCGGCGCCTGCATCGACGTGCTGAAGCGCGCCGGCGTCACCCAGGCGGTGATGGCCGGGCAGGTGAAGCACACCAAGCTGTTCGACATCCGGCCCGACTGGGCGCTCGGGCGCGTGCTCATGCGGCTCGCCTCGCGCAACACCGACTCGATCATCTCGGGCGTCGCCGACGTCCTGCGCGACAACGGGATCGAGCTGCTGCACTCGACGGCGTTCCTGCAGCCGCTCATGGCGGCGAGCGGCGTGCTCACGCGGCGCCAGCCGACGGAGGCCGAGTCGAGCGATCTCGCGTTCGCGTACCGGATCGCCGACGCCGTCGCCGGCCTCGACATCGGCCAGACGATCGCGGTGAAGGCCGCCGCGGTCGTCGCCGTCGAGGCGATGGAGGGGACCGACGCCGTGATCGCGCGCGCCGGCCGGCTCGCCGGCGCCGGCGTGTGCGTCGTGAAGGTCGCGAAGCCGAATCAGGACATGCGCTTCGACGTCCCGGTCGTCGGCGTGCCGACCATCGAAGCGATGAAGGACGCAGGCGCGACGCTGCTCTCGATCGACGCCGGCCGCACGCTGATGATCGACGGCGACGCGATCGTCAAAGCCGCAGACGCCGCCGGCATCTGCATCGTCGGCCGCGCGTCGCGTTGAGTGACGACCTATCACGAAGCCACGAAACCCACGAAGATCACGAAGAATCCGTGTACTAAGAGCTAAGATCGTTTCGTGTTCTTCGTGGATCTTCGTCTCTTCGTGAAAGCACGTCACCCCGCGCGATGACACTGCGCGTCGCGGTCATCGGCGTCGGCCATCTCGGCAAGCACCACGCGCGGATTCTTGCGTCGCTTTCCGGCGTGGAGCTCGCCGCCGTCGTCGACACGAATCGGGCGCGGGCGGACGAGATCGCAGCGGCGCACGGCACGCGCGCGGCGTACGACGCGCGCGATCTGGCGGGACAGGTCGACGCCGTGACGATTGCCGTCCCGACGGAGCGCCACTGCGACATCGCGCTGCCGTTTCTGCAGAGCGGCGCCGCGGTTCTCGTCGAGAAGCCGATGGCGCGCAGTCTCGCCGAAGCGGACGCCATGATCGCGGCGGCCGCGAAGGGGGACGCCGTCTTCGCCGTCGGACACACCGAGCGCTTCAATCCCGCCGTCGCGGCGGCGCGGCCGCTCCTCACCGACCCGCGGTTCATCGAGGTGCACCGCCTGGGCGCCTTTCCGGAGCGCAGCCTCGACATCGACGTCGTCTTCGACCTGATGATTCACGATCTCGACGTCGTGCTCTCGCTGGTCCCGTCGGAGGTCGCGGCGATCGACGCCGTCGGCGTGCCGGTGCTGACCGGACGCGTCGACATCGCGAACGCGCGGCTCCGCTTCGCCAACGGCTGCATCGCGAACCTCACGGCGAGCCGCATCAGCCGCGACCGCGTGCGCAAGATCCGTTTCTTCCAGCCGGCGGCGTACCTGTCGATCGACTACGCGGCGCAGAAGGTCGAGATGTACCGGCTCGAGAAGACCGGGGCGCCCTTCGACGCGGCTCAGGGCAGGCCCATGCCGTCGATCCAGGGCGGCGAGATCGAAGTCGTCCAGGAAGAGCCGCTCAAGCGCGAGCTCGCCGACTTCGTGGACGCCGCCGCATCGCGCCGCGCGCCGCTCGTCGCCGGCGCCGACGGCCGCCGCGCGCTCGCCGTCGCCGAGCAGATTACCGATAAGATAGGCGGCCAGGCGTGACGTCTTTTCACGAAGGCACGAAAGCCCACGAAAACACGAAGACAAATCTTGTACAAAACGTTTTCGTGTGCTTCGTGGATCTTCGTCTCTTCGTGATGTGACGTCTCTACCATGTACGCTGACCTCACCGACTTGCTCGCCGATCTCGAGCGCCGCCGGCTGCTCGCGCGCGTCGCGGAGCCGGTGAGTCCCGACCTCGAGATCGCCGCGGTCACCGATCGCGCGTGCAAGTCGCCGAAGGGCGGGCCGGCGCTCCTCTTCGAGAGGCCGACGGGCTTCGACATCCCGGTCGCCTCGAACGTCTACGGATCGTACGAGCGCATGTGCCTCGCGCTCGGCGTGCAGACGCTCGACGATCTCGCGACGGAGATCGACGAGCTGATGACGCCGCAGATGCCGGCCGGCATCATGGACGCGATCAAGATGCTGCCGATGGTCGGCCGGCTGCGCGATCTCATGCCGAAGACGGTCGCCGACGCGCCGTGCCACGAGATCGTCGATCGGAACGGTACGCTCGACGCGCTGCCGATCCTGAAGTGCTGGCCCGAGGACGGCGGCAGATACATCACCTTTCCGCTCGTGTTCACGAAGGATCCCGAGACGGCCGTCCGCAACATCGGCACGTATCGCATGCAGGTGTTCGACGGCCGCTCGACGGGCATGCACTGGCAGCGCCACAAGGGCGGCGCGCAGCATTACCGCGTCGCGGAGCGGCTCGGCCGGCGGCTCGACGTCGCCGTCGCGCTCGGCGCCGAGCCGGTGCTGCCGTACTGCGCCACAGCGCCGATGCCCGAGGGGCTCGACGAATTGCTGCTGGGCGGATTCCTGTCGCGGCGGCGCATCGAGCTCGTGAAGTGCGTCACGGTCGATCTGGAAGTTCCCGCGAGCTCGCACATCGTGCTCGAGGGCTACGTCGAGCCGGGCGAGCGCCGCCGGGAGGGGCCGTTCGGCGATCACACCGGCCTGTACTCGCAACCCGACGACTTCCCGGTGTTTCACCTCACGTGCGTCACGCGGCGCAAACATCCGACGTACCTGACGACCGTCGTCGGCGTCCCGCCGATGGAGGACTATTATCTCGGGCTCGCGAGCGAGCGCATCTTCCTGCCGATGATCCGGAAGACGCTCCCCGAGATCGTGGACATGCATTTTCCGGCCGAAGGCATCTTCCACAACCTCGTGCTCGTGTCGATCGACAAGCGGTATCCCGGCCACGCGCGCAAGATCATGCACGCCTTCTGGGGCCTCGGGCAGCTGATGTTCTCCAAGACGATCGTCGTCGTCGACAAGGACGTGGACGTGCACGATCTCGGGCAGGTGGCGTGGATCGTCGGCACGCATTACGACCCGCTGCGGGATGTGCAGATGACCAAGGGCCCCGTCGACGATCTCGACGATGCGGCGGATCTGCCGGCGTACGGCGGCAAGATGGGGATCGACGCGACGAAGAAGTGGGCGAGCGAGGGCTACACGCGCAGCTGGCCCGCGCGCGTCGTGACGACGGAAGCCGCCGGCAGGCGCGCGGCCGAGATTCTCGACCGTTTGAAGTCGTGACGCCGATCTCTCCGCGCGCGCAGCTCGGCGGGTTCATGTCGAAGTACGCGCCCGAGGTGCGGGCCGTGGCGACCGACGCGCTCGCAAGGCTGCGCCGCCGCGCGCCGGGCGCGATCGAGATGGTCTACGACAACTACAACGCGCTCGTGATCGGGTTCAGCCCGAACGAGCGTCCGTCCGACGCGCTCTTCTCGATCGCGCTCTATCCGAAGTACGTGACGCTCTTTTTTCTGCAGGGCGCGTCGCTCGACGATCCCGAGAGGCTGCTCCAGGGCGGAGGCCGCCACGTGCGATCGGTTCGTCTCGTGCCGGACGCGTCGGTGATCGATCGTCCCGGCGTCCGGGCGTTGATCGCGCAGGCGATCGCAGACTCTGACGTCCCGTTCGAAATCAGCCAGCGGCGGAAGCTGGTGATTCGATCCGTGTCGCCGAAGCGGCGTCCGCGCCGGCCGCAGTCGAAGTGACGAGCGATTGCGGTCAGCGCTCGTCTCGTTCGACGTGGACGCCTTCCTCGCCGAATTCGATCGTGGTGCGATCGCCGGACTCCGCGACCTGCCCGGTGGCGAGCGCCCGCACGACGCCCCACAGCCGCACGAAACGGCTCGTCGGCACATCCCAGTAATCCACGCGATCGATCGCGACCGTGAAGATCGCGCTGTCGGGATCGTCGGGCCCGCCGGGGAACCACGCGCGATACGTCGGATGCCACAGCGCATGGAATCGAGCGACGTCGTGCACCGCGGTCGCGGTGCCCCCGATCGACACGTAGCGATCGCCCTTGTCGCCGACGAACGCGACGTTCACCCGCGGATCGCGGTGGACGTCGGTCGCCTTCTGCGAGGTGAGATGCGTCAGGAACACCAGCGTGGCATCGGGCTGAAGCGTCTCGAGGAGCATCGGCCGGCATCGCAGGACATCGTCGGGCGCAACGGTGGTGACCATCGCGACCGGGATGCCGTCGATGCGGCGCGCGAGCTCAGCGACCGCGCGACTTCGAGCGGGTTCGGCTTCGGCGGCCATTGCGTGAGCGCGATCCGGTCGACCGCCGGGTGCGGCGATCCGACGCCTGCGCCGGCATCACGCGCTTCATCGCCGCGCCGACGGTGGACCCGACGAGCCGCGCGCCGCGCTGCAGCATGGTCGAGCCCGACTCGAGCATGCTCGCCTGCTCGTGCCATTCCTTCGACGCGCGCTTGTTGACCGATCCTTCGGCGATCGACGTGAGCGTCTTGTCGGCGGCCTTCTCCTCGCGCAGCGTCTGATCGAGCAGCGTCGCGACGCCGCGCTCGCCGAGCACCCGCGCGTAGGTGCGGACCGTGCCATAGGTGGCAATCTCGTAGTGCTCCACTTTCTGCGCCGCCGTGATCAGCATGGCGTCGAGCAGCGCGCCGCCGTCGGCGCCGCTCATCAACTCTTCGCCTTCCTCGAGGAGCCCTTCCATCGCCTCGCACGTCTTGCCGTTCGCCTCTTCGCCAAGCTTCTTGAGCGCCTGACCGACGCGTTTCTCGTGCGCGCGCGTCTGCGCGAGATGGCTGCGGAACGCCGCCTTCAGCTGACGGTCCGACGCCTTGTCGACCATCTTCGGCAGCGCCTCGATCAGCTGCTGCTCGGCGTTCAACAAATCGTTGAGTTCATCGACGAGGTGATTACGGAGTGATGCGACTTCTGCCATCTGGATGCCTCCCGCAACGATCGTGCACATCGAGTGCCACTCTTCCGACGCGGCTCGCGCGACTTCGATTTTCCGCTACGATAGCCGTGAATCGTGGCGGCTATCTCGCTCCTCTTCTTCGCGTCCGGCGTCAGCGGGTTGATCTACCAGGTCGTCTGGGTCCGGACGTTCGGCAATGTCTTCGGCAACACCGTGTACTCGGCGTCGCTCGTGGTTGCCGTGTTCATGCTCGGACTCGGCATCGGCAGCTACGTCGTCGGCAACTGGGCCGACCGGCAGTACGCCGCGCGTCCCGATTCGCTGCTGCGCTGGTACGGTCTCGTCGAGATGGCAATCGCGTTGATGGGTCTCGCCATTTCTGCGTTCCTGCCGCACCTCGGAGCCATGTCGGCGTTTGCCTCGTCGTACGCTCGCGGCGCACACGGCTGGTACCAACCCTCGGCGTCCTCGTATGCCGCCCGCGTCGCAATCGCGACGCTGCTGCTGACGCCGATCACGCTGCTGATGGGCGGGACGCTGACGCTGCTCATCCGCTACTGCGTGCGGCTGAATCTCGAAATCGGCGCGTGGCGAATCGCGCTGCTCTACGGGGTCAATACCGCCGGCGCCGCCGTCGGGGCGTTTCTCACGGATTTTGCGCTCGTTCCGCGCGTCGGTCTCGCGGCGACGCAGTGGCTCGCCGTGCTGATCAACCTGCTCGTCGCCGCCGGTGCGTTCCTGCTCGCGGCGCGGCCGACGCCGGAGGGCGCCGGCGAATGGAACCGGACGCCGACGGCGACGCACGATGTCTCGCGGCGGGAGATCTCATCGCTGGCGCTGGCCTCGACGAGTCTCGCGCTGGCGCTGTCAGGCTTCGCGGCGATGGGCATGGAGATTCTGTGGTTCCGCCATTTCACGCTGCTGCTGGGCGGATTCCGCGCGGTCTTCTCGCTGCTCCTGTCGGTGATCCTGATCGGGATCGGCGCCGGAGCGCTCGGGGGCGGCTGGCTCAATCGCGTCACCGCGCGGCCGGTCCAGTGGCTGATGATCGGGGAAGCGCTCTTCGTCGCCGCGACGGTTTTCGGATTGGCGAGCACCGACGTCCGCAACATCCTCACGGCCGAAGCGAATCTCGCAGCGGCCCCGCGGGCGCCGGGCGACCCCATTCAGTGGGTGCGCGCGATCAGGGAACTGTGGCTGATCGCGAACCCCATGCTGCTCGAGGTCGGAATCCCGGCGCTGGTCATGGGGCTGACGTTTCCGATGGCGAACGCGATCGTGCAGCATGCGGAGGGACGCGTGGGCCACCGCGCGGGCGTCCTCTATTTCTCCAATACGCTCGGCGCCGTGTGCGGCTCGCTGGCCGCCGGCTTCCTGCTGTTGCCGGTGCTCGGAATCCAGGCAAGCGCCACGGTGCTGATCGTCGCAGCCGGGCTGACGATCGTTCCGCTCTTCATCGCCGCGCGGCAGAGCGAGGACACGAGCGCCGCCGCGGGCCGCGCGTCGCTCGCGTCGGCGGCTGGAGCGATGCTCGTGAGCGGAATCGCCATCGCGCTCTGGCTGCTGCTGCCGGCAGAGTACGTGATCGCGCGCGCGCAGACGCCGCCTGGAAAGGGCGAGAGGCGGCTGTCGCTCGTCGAGGGCATCAACGAGGTCGTGACCGTGGTCGATCTCGGCGGCCACCAGGGTCGCATGCTGCTCACGAACGGCCACCCGATGTCCTCGACGACGCTGCCGGCGCGGAGATACATGCGTGCCCTCGCGCACATTCCGCTCTTGTCGATGGATCGGCCCGAGCGTGCGCTCGTGATCGGATTCGGCGTCGGGAACACGACGCACGCGATCACGCTCCACCCCACGATTCGGCGCGTCCAGGTCGCCGATCTGTCGAGGCAAATCCTCGAGCACGCGCGGTTCTTCGAGGATGCCAACCACGGCGTGCTGAACGATCCGCGCGTCGTGGTGTACGTCAACGACGGCCGTCAACACCTCCGGATGCAAAAAGACGACGCGTTCGACCTCATCGCGCTGGAACCGCCGCCCATCGCTCAGGCCGGCGTGGGCGCGCTGTATTCCAGGGAGTTCTACCTTCTCGCGCGCGCGCGCCTCAAGCCCGGTGGCTACATCAGCCAGTGGCTCCCCGCGTACCAGGTGCCGTCGTCCACGACGCTCGCGATGATTCGCGCGTTCGTCGACGTCTTTCCGCAGGCCGTGTTGTTGTCCGGCTCGAACCAGGAGCTGCTGCTCATTGGAACGACGCGTTGGCGGATCGAGTTCGACCCGGAGCGCGCGGTTGACGCGCTCGCGAACGCCCCTGCGGTTCGCTCCGACCTGGAGCAAATCGGTCTCGGCACGATGACTGAAATCGTCGGGACGTTCGTCGCATCGCCGCAGACGCTCGACGCGGCAACCCGTGGTCGCGCGCCAGCCACCGACAACCGCCCGATTCAGGAGTACGGCGCAAAATCGCGACTCAACCCTGGCTATCAGCGGCTGCCGGCGTCGATCTTCGACCTCCGTCAGGCTGCCGTCTGGTGCCCGCGTTGCTTTGTCGGCGACAAACCCACCTCTCTGGCAGCCGGCCTCGACACGTATCTCGATCGTCTCGCCCGGCTCTACAAGCGGACGCTGCAGGACTCGCAATAATCCGCGAGCGCACCAGCTCGTCAGTGCTGGCTCTCAGCAGCCTCCTTGCATAGACTTGGGCGATGACTTCAGCCGCCCCTGCAACGGCGTTTTCGATGCGCCTCATCGGCGCGATGGCGCTCGATCCGGTGATTTACGAGGAAGTCGAGGCCGATGCCGGCGCGACGACGCAGGCGATGCTCGTCGTCGTGCTGTCGAGCCTCGCCGCCGGCATCGGATCGCGCGGCCTGGGGAGCGGATCGCTCGCCAGCGTCGTCTTCATCAGCGCGGTGGCGCTGATTGCGTGGGCCGCGTGGGCGCTCGTCACCTTCGAAATCGGCACGCGGCTGATGCCCGAGCCGCAGACGCGAGCCGACGTCGGCCAGCTGCTGCGGACGATCGGCTTCTCGGCGGCGCCGGGCATGCTGCGCGTCTTCGGGGTCGTGCCCGGCGCGTCGATGGCGGCGTTCGCGATCACGGCGATCTGGATGCTGATGGCGATGGTCGTGGCGGTGCGGCAGGCGCTCGACTTCACGAGCACGGCGCGCGCGATCGGCGTGTGTCTGCTCGGGTGGGCGCTGGCCATCGGCATCGCGGTGACGCTCGGGCTGTTCTTCGGTCCGACGCTGTCTTAGATTGGATTCGCCTCGGAATCCGTACGGCGGGGGCTCTGAGCCTCGCGCTATACGGGCCGCTGCCATACTTCTGTCACAGCTTCGACGTCATAATAGGACCAACTTTCACCATGCGATCGCTTTTTGTTTGCCTGTTTGCGCTCTCGCTCGCCCTCGACGCCGGCGCTCAAAGCTCGAAGCTCACCACGGTTCTCGCTGATCTCGTTCGCGCCTCGACGACCGCCGGCGGCGCGCAGACGGCGTTGTCGGCCGACGCGATGCCCCGATCGGTGCAGGACGCGATACGCAGCCGTCGTCTTCGCATCGACGGGAACAACAACGTTCAGGTCTACATCCTGATGTCGTCGGTCACCGACGAGACGGTCAGGCAGCTCACCGACGCCGGCGTCACGATCGAGATTCGCGACGAGGCGCGCCGCCGCGTGCAGGCGCGCGTGCCGGTCTCGCGGCTGAACGCCGTCGCGGAGCTCGCCGTCGTCGACGCGATTCGGCTGCCCACGTATGCGCGCCGCCGCGCCGGCAACGTGACGACCGAAGGCGACGCGATCCTCGGGTCGAGTGCCGTTCGCCAGCAGCTCGGGCTCGACGGCACCGGCGTGCGCGTCGGCGTCATCTCCGACGGCTTGAAGGGGGTCTTCGCAACGGGCTGCACGGCGCAGTGCGGCAGCGTGGACGGCGGGCCGATCGCGACCGGCGATTTGCCGAACGCGACCGGCGTCCGCAACGCGAGCGGCGTGCTCACGACCGCGTCGGGCGGCATCATCGGCCGATCGTTTCAGGCGAACGGCGATCTCGAGGGGCTGCCGCCGGCCACGCCGGCCTGCTCGTTTCCCGGCGCCGGCGCGGAAGGGACGGCGCTGCTCGAGATCATCCACGACCTCGCGCCGGGCGCGAAGCTCTCCTTCGCGAACTTCGACACCGATCTCGCGTTCAACCAGGCGGTCAATTTTCTCGCCGCGTCGAACGACGTCGTCGTCGACGACATCGGGTTCTTCGGCGAGCCGTACGACGGGACGAGCGGCGTGTCGCGCAACACGGCGGCCGCGCTGAACAATCCCGATTTCCCGATCCGCGCGTACTTCACGAGCGGCGGCAACGACGCCGACGAGCATTACCTGGGCACGTATACGAGCTCCGGCGTCGACGGCACGACGATCAGCGGCATCGCCAACCCGGGCCGCCTGCACCTGTTTCAACGCACCGCCGACACGATCGACGCCCTCGGCCTCGGGCCGCAGCCGTACAACGTGATTTCGCTGCCGCAGAACGGCGAGGTCGTGATCTTTCTGAGCTGGAATGATCCGTTCGGCGCGTCGAGCAACAACTACGATCTGTACCTCGTGCAGCAGAGCACGGGCCGCGTCGTCGCCAGCAGCACCGACGTGCAGAACGGACGGCAGGATCCGGTCGAGTCGATCGATTTCGTGAACCGCGGCGCACAGGACTTCTTCCGCATCGTCGTGCAGAACGTGCGCGACGCGGCGCAGCCCCGCGATCTGAACATCTTCTCGTTTCAGCCGGAGTGCGCGCCGAGCGGGCCGCAGGTGCTCGCGCCGCCGCGCCACGAGCGCCACAACTTCAATACGGCGACGCGCAGCGTCTCGGCGCAGAGCGACGCGGGCGGCGGCGTCGTCTCGGTCGGCGCGATCTGCTCGGCGTCGGCGAACGCGGCGAACTTCTTCTCGAACCGCGTGCCGGACGAATCGTGCCTCGACACCTCGAACCGCACGGCGGAGTTCTTCAGCAGCCGCGGGCCGACGCTCGACGGCCGGCAGAAGCCCGACATCGCCGCGATCGACGGCGTCTCGATCACGGGCGCCGGATCGTTCGGGACCACGTTCTTCGGGACGTCGGCGGCGGCGCCGCACGCGGCGGGGATCGCGGCGCTGCTGCTGCAGGGCGCGCCGTGCCTGCTGAACCGGAGCGCGTCGACGATCGCCGCCGCCGCCGCTCGCGGCACCGTCCGCAATCTGCTTCTCGGCCGCGCCGTCCGCATCGGCACCGATACGCCCGACAACGTGTTCGGCGCGGGCCGCGTCGATGCGCTGGCGTCGGTCAACGCGACGCTGCCGGCGTGGCGCGGCGGGAGCGCGTCGCTCACCTTCGACGCGAACTCGACGTTCGGCGTCGCGCTCACGCCGGCGCAGCTCGGGTTCACCGATCCGAACAGCTGCGGCCTGACCGCGCTCACCTGGACGGGCGGCTGCGGCACCGCGCCCGGCACGACGATGACGTGCCCCGCCGGGACGTCAGCGGTGAGCGTCGCGGCGAGCAACAACAACTTCGCGTACGGCGCGACGCGTGATTTGCAGATCACCGTCACCGACTTTTCAGTGGACGTCTCGCCGCCGCTCGCCACGCTGGCGGCGGGCGCGACGAGCAGCCACGTCGTCACCGTCACGCCGGTCGGCGGTCCCTACAACTCCGAGATCACGTTGAGCTGCGCGAGCGGCAACCTCCCGCCGCAGACGACCTGCACGTTCAATCCGCCGTCGGTGACGCCCGGACGATCGCCCGCACGCTCCACGCTGACGGTCTCGACGACCGTGCGGACCGCGGCCGCGACGACGGCCGCGGCGAAGCCCGCGCCGAGCGCGCTCGCGCCGCGCGCCGCCGGCTCCGGCGTCGCGCTCTTTCCGGGAACGCTCGCGTTTCCGACGCAGACCATTCAGACGACGACGCCGCCGCAGTTCGTCTTTCTGACGAACATCGGCACCGGCGCGCTCGCGATTGCCTCCATCACCGCGAGCGGCGATTTCACGGCCGTGAACAACTGCGGCTCGACGCTCGCCGTCGGCGGGAACTGCGCGATCGCGGTGAGCTTCACGCCAACCGTGGCCGGCGCGCGCACCGGAACGCTGTCGGTGCTCGACGATGCGCCGGACAGCCCGCATAGCGCGAGCCTGACCGGCACAGGCCAGGCGGCGCCGACCTCGACGGGCGGGACGCCGGCCGGCAGCTACACCATCGGCGTCAGCGGCACGGTCGGCACGCTCGCGCATTTCTCCAGCCTCATCCTCAACGTGCAATGAACAGGTATCATTTGACGAACATGCCGCGATGTCTCGCGCTCGCAATCGGCGCCGCGCTGATCGCGTCCGCCTGCAGCGATCCGGTCGCGCCGGCGACGCCGACGCCCGCGACGCCGACCGTCAGCGAAACGTTCACCGGCACGCTCCTGCCGCTCGGCATCGACACGCATCCGTTCACCGTCTCGCAGATTGGCGGCATCGAGGTGAGCCTCACAGGCGTTTCGCCCGGCGCGTCGGTGGGCCTCGGCGTCGGCACGCCGAGCGGCGCGAACTGCCTGCTGATCGACAACCTCACCGTCGTCTCGTCGCCGACCGCGCAGCTGCGCGGCACGGCGACCGTCGTCGGCAGCTTCTGTGTGTCGGTGTTCGACGTCGGCAACCTCGTCGAGTCGGTGAACTACACCGTCACCGTCCTGCACTCATGAAGCGCTGCGTTGTCGTGCTCGCCTTCGCGGCAGCGCTCGGCGCCGCGGCCTGCAACAAGGACTCGACGAGCGGCACGGTGAGCGCGCCGAGCACCACACGCACCACCGACACGTTCACGGGCACCGTGCCGGTCGGCGGATCCGTCTTCCACAGCTTTCCCGTGTCGAAGACCGGCACGACCGACGTCGATCTGACGTCTACGTCGCCGGTGGCGACCGTCGTGATGGGGCTCGCGCTCGGCACGCCGGGCGACGCCGGCTGCACGCCGCTCGCCGGCGCCTCCTCGCCCGTCGTCGCCGGCTCGACGCCGCAGATCACCGGGCTCACGACGGCGGGGACGCTGTGCGTCCAGGTCCGCGACGTCGGCAACCAGACGGCGCCCGTCGCATACTCTGTCACCGTCACGCACCCATAGCCGCATGCCCGCGACCGATCAGGAGCTCACGAGCCTCGCGAACAGCCACGACATCATCTCGATCGGCATGCTCGCCGACGAAGTGCGGCGCAGGCTTCACGGCGCGAAAACGACGTTCGTGCGCGTCGCGGCGGTGCCGGCCGACGTCGGCGCGCCGATCGCGCTTCCAGGCCCCGCCGGCGAACTGCGGATCGTCGGCGCGCCTGCATCGGGCAGCGCCGCCATCGCGCGCGTGCGCGAGGCGGCGGCGGCCGCCGGCAACGCCGTCGTCACCGGCTTCTCGCTCCAGGATCTCGAACGTCTGTCGGTGCAGGAAGGGGTGACGCTGCGCGCGCTCCTCGAGGAGCTTCGCGCCGCGGGCCTCGAGCTCGTCGGCGACGCGGCGATGGACCTGCTGCAGGACGTGCGTCGATCCATCGAGGAAGTGAACATCGCCGGCCTCGCGCTCGCGCGCCTCACGGTCGATCGCGCGGAGTCGGGCGATCAGATGCCGCTCCTCAAAGCCGTCGCCGAGCTGCAGCGGGCTGTCGCCGTGCTGCGCGCGTTCGCCCCGCTGCCGCGCCGCGTCAACCCTGCGGCGCCGACCACCGGCTACGACGACGTGAAGCGCGTCGCGATGGCGCGGCTCGTCGTGGACAACGTGCCCTCGATACAAGTCGACTGGTCGCTGTACGGACCGAAGCTCGCGCAGGTGGCGCTCACCGTCGGCGCCGACGACGTGGACGCCGTCTCGCCCGAAGAGGCGACGGCCGAAGGACGCCGCCGCGCGCCGCTCGAGGAGATCCGGCGCAACATCCGCGCGGCCGGCCTCGAGCCCGTGGAGCGCAACGGCCGGTTCGACGTGCTGACGCGATGATTCGCCTGGGCGCAGTCGGCTACCTGAACGCGCGACCGCTCGTCTTCGGCCTCGAGGCGGATCCGCGCTTCGACGTCCGCTACGACATCCCGTCCGAGTGCGCGCGGCTCCTGCACGCTCACGAGATCGACGTGGGGTTGATTCCGTCGATCGAGTACTTGCGCGGCCCGCGCCCGTACACGTTCGTGGCGGGGCCGGCGGTGACGTCGTGCGGCCCCGTCGCGTCGGTCGCGATTTACACGCGCCGCGACGAGCGCGACATCCGCACGATCGCGATGGACACGAGCTCGCGCACCTCGGTCGCGCTCGGCGAGATCGTGCTGCGGCGGCGCTTCGGCGTCGCGCCGACGGCGGTGCCCATGCCGCCGGATCTGGACGCGATGCTCGGCCGCGCCGACGCGGCGCTGATCATCGGCGACACGGCGCTGTTCCTCGATCATGCGGCGGCCGGCGTCCGCAAGATCGATCTCGGCGACGTGTGGACGACGATGACGGGGCTGCCGTTCGTGTACGCGTTCTGGACCGGCTGGCCCGACGCGGTCGGGCGCGAGGACGCCGAGGCGCTGGAGCGCGCGCGCGATGCCGGCGTCGCGCACGCCGACGAAATCGCGGCCGCGTATCATCCCGACGACGTCGCGCGGCAGGCGGTGGCGCGGCGGTACTTGCGCGATAATATCCGGTACTTCCTCGGCGACGCGGAGATCGAAGGGCTGCGGACGTTCTACGCGTACGCGAGCGAGCTCGGCCTCGCGGCGTTCGACGGGACGCTGCGCATCTATCATGCAGAGCATCACGGCGCTCGCTGACAAGGTCCGCGCCGGCGCGCGCGTCGAACGCGACGAGGCACTCGAGCTCTATCGCCGCGCGCCGACGGCGCTGCTCGGCCGGCTCGCCGAGACGATTCGCGCGCGGAAGCATCCCGGCGCGATCGTCACCTACATCATCGACCGCAACGTCAACTACACGAACGTCTGCGTTGCGAAGTGCAATTTCTGCGCGTTCTACCGCGACGTCGGATCGGCGGAAGGCTACGTCCTCGGCTTCGACGAGCTGTTCCGCAAGATCGACGAGACGATCGCGGTCGGCGGCGTCCAGCTGCTGCTGCAGGGCGGGCACAATCCCGATCTGCCGCTCACGTGGTACGAGGATCTCTTCCGCGCGATCAAGACGCGCTACCCGTCGTTCAAGCTGCACGCGTTGTCGCCGCCCGAGGTGATCCATCTGTCGCGCCTCTCGCAGCTGCCGGTGCCGGCGGTGATCGATCGGCTGATCGCCGCGGGCCTCGACAGCATTCCGGGCGGCGGCGCGGAGATACTGGTCGATCGCGTGCGGCGGCTGCTGCACTGCTACGGCAAGGCGACGTCCGACGAATGGCTCGACGTGATGCGCCACGCGCACCGCGCCGGCCTCCGTACGACCGCGACGATGATGTACGGGACGGTCGAGACCGACGAGGAGCGGATCGAGCACCTGCTCCGGCTGCGCGATCTGCAGGACGAGACCGGCGGCTTCACCGCATTCATCACGTGGAGCTATCAGCCCGACCACACCGAGCTCGCCGGATCGGAGGCCACCGGCGTCGACTACCTGCGCACGCTCGCGATCGCGCGCATCGTGCTCGACAACTTCGACAACCTCCAGGCGTCGTGGGTGACGCAGGGCGGCAAGGTCGGGCAGCTGAGCCTCGCGTACGGCGCCAACGACATGGGCAGCGTGATGATCGAGGAGAATGTCGTCCGCGCCGCCGGCGCGAGCTACTGCATGGACGAAGCGGAGATCGTCCGCAACATCGAGGACGCCGGCTTCGCCGCGAAGCGCCGCAACATGCACTACGACATCCTCGGCGATCCGATCTTCCGCGAGCGCGACGTGCCGCGCATGCTCGAGCTCGCGACGGCGCGCGAGGCCGGCGACGCGTCGGTGCCGTCGGAGCTGCGCTTCTACCCGGCGCGCAGCCACTCGGGCAAGGCGGCGCGCCTGCGGGACTGAGCAAAAGGCCTTTGCGGCCTTCTTTGCGGTCTTTGCCTTCTTTGCGCGCTTTGCGTCAACGATGATCCGGTACCACGCGGCGTGGGTGCTGCCGATCGCCGAGCCGGCGATTCGCGACGGCTGGGTAGCGGTCGAGCGCGACCGCATCGTCGCGTACGGATCGCCGAACCCGGCCGGACGCCGCGGCTTCGCCGACGGCGCGCACGAGATCGATCTGGGCGACGCCGTCGTGCTGCCGGGGCTGTGCAACGCGCACACGCATCTCGAGCTGTCGTACCTCCGCGACGAGGTGCCGCCGTCGTCGCAGTTCGTGTCGTGGATCCGCGCCGTGATGGCCGCCAGGCGGCAGCGGCCGGACCCGGAGGCGCCCGAGATCCTGGAGGCGATCGATCGCGCGATCGACGAGTCGATCGCGTGCGGCACGGCCATCGTCGGCGACATCACGAACACGCTGGTCACCTTCGGTCCGCTTGCGCACAGCGCGCTCGCTGCGTCCGTCTTCTACGAGGTGATTCGCTTCAACGCGGCCGACCCGGATGCGGTCGTCGACGAAGCGCGCCGGCGGATCGACGCGCTGCCGCCGGCCGATCACGTGCACGCGACCCTCGCGGCGCACGCGCCGTACTCGGTCGCGCCGCTCGTGCTCCGCGCGATCCGGCAGGCGGTGGATCGCGATCCGTTCGCGCCGTGCAGCATCCACCTGTCCGAGTCGGCGGAGGAGATCGAGTTCATCCGCACGGGCGGCGGGCCGTGGCGCGCGCTGCTCGAGGAGGTCGGGGCGTGGAACCCGGCCTGGGTGCCGCCGGGCGGCTCGCCGGTCGACTTCCTCGACGAGAGCGGCTTCCTCGGCCCGCGCCTCCTCGCGGTCCACGGGGTGCAGATGACGGCGGACGATCTTCAGCGGCTGGCGGACCATGGCACGACGCTCGTCACCTGCCCGCGCAGCAACGGGCACACCGGCGCCGGCGCCCCGCCGATCCAGGAGTTCTACGATGCCGGCGTGCGCGTCGCGATCGGCACCGACAGCCTCGCCAGCGCGCCGGATCTGAACGTCTTCGCCGAGCTGGCGACGATGCGGGCGCTGGCGCCGCGGGTGCCGGCGGCGTCGCTGCTCGAGAGCGCGACGCGCGAAGGCGCGCGCGCGCTGGGCTTCGACGCCGATTACGGCACGATCGAGCCCGGAAAGGCCGCACGGCTGATCGCGGTCGCCCTCCCGTCGCCGAACATCGATGTGGAAGAATATCTCGTGAGCGGGATCGAGCCGCCGCAGATACGCTGGCTTGACGAATGAGAACCGTGAACGGAGAACCTGCGAACCCGGGAACCGTCGTGACGCGGAGCGCGCGTGCCGTCCGCGTCTACGCCTCGTTCGTCCGGTTCAGTCATTCGGTCTTCGCGCTGCCGTTCGCGCTCGCCGGCATGCTGCTCGCGCTGCGCCAGCAGGGCGCGCAGCCGTTTCTGCCGGCCGGCCTGTTCTGGATCGTGGTCGCGATGGTCGGCGCGCGCAGCGCCGCGATGGGCTTCAACCGGCTCGTCGACGCGCGCATGGACGCGCTCAATCCGCGGACCGCGATGCGCGAGCTGCCGCGCGGCGCGATGACGATGCGCGAGGCGGCGGCGTTCGTCGCGGTCGCGTCGGCGATCTTCGTGTTCGCCGCGTGGCGCCTCAACCCGCTGTGCCTTGCGCTGTCGCCGGTCGCGCTCGCGATCGTCTTCTGGTATTCGCTCGCGAAGCGCTACACGACGTGGACGCAGCTGTTTCTCGGGGTGTCGATGGCGGTGGCGCCGGTCGGCGGCTGGCTTGCCGCCGGCGGCCGCGGCGGCTGGGAGCCGTGGCTGCTCGCGGCGGCGATCGGCGCGTGGGTCGGCGGCTTCGACGTCCTCTACGCGTGCCAGGATCTCGAGTTCGATCGCGCGCACGGCCTGCGATCGATTCCGGTCCGCTTCGGCGTCGCCAGGTCGCTGGCGATCTCGCGCGCGATGCACGCGATCGCCGTCGTCTGCCTGCTGGCGCTCGCGCTCGTCGCGCCGCTCGGTCCGATCTACCTCGCCGGCGTCGGCGTGGTGGCGGCCATGCTCGTGTACGAGCAGTCGCTCGTTCGCGCCGACGATCTCTCGCAGGTGAAGCGCGCCTTCGATCTGAACGGCTACGTCGGTATCCTCTATCTCCTCGTGCTGACGGCGGCGCTCTATGGCCCCTGGCGTTGATCCCGGCGGCAGGCGTCCGGTGATTGCGATCGGGATCACCGGCGCGAGCGGCGCGCTCTACGCCGTGCGCACCGTCGCGGCGCTTCTCGAGCGCGGCGTCCACGTCGAGCTGATCGTCTCCGATTACGGCCGCCGCCTGCTGCGCGACGAGCTCGGCGAGCACGCGACGGTCGAGCGGCTGCGCGATTTTCTCGCGTCGAAGTACGGCGGCGGCGTCGCCGCGGGCGAGATCAAGATCCACAGCAACCGCGACCTCGGCGCGACGCTCGCGAGTGGCAGCTGCGTGTGCGGCGGAATGGCGATCGTGCCGTGCTCGATGAAGACGCTCGCCGCCATCGCGCACGGGCTGTCGCGCAACCTGATCGAGCGCGCCGCCGACGTCATGATGAAGGAGCATCGCCGTCTCGTCATCGTGCCGCGCGAGACGCCGATGAGCCTGCCGCAGCTGCGCAACATGGTGCTCTGCGCCGAGGCGGGCGCGATCATCCTGCCGGCGATGCCGGCGTTCTACCAGCTGCCGAAGACGCTCGACGATCTCGCGGACTTCATGGCCGGCAAGATCCTGTCGGCGCTCGGCTTCGAGCACGATCTGTATCCCGCATGGACCGGGCAGGCACGGCAGCCGTAACACCGCGCCCGGCGCCCACACCGTGACCGCCACAGATATCTCGAAATCCCCGGCCCGCATTGCCGGGATGTTCGACGCGATCGCGGCGCGCTACGACTTCCTCAACCATCTGCTCAGCGCGGGCATCGATACGCGGTGGCGCAGGCGCGCGATCCGCTCGCTCGCGCTCACCGGCCGCGAGCGCGTGCTCGATCTGTGCACGGGCACCGCCGACCTCGCGATCGCGGCGATGCGCGCGCGGCCCGCGGCGTCGCGCGTGGTCGGCGTCGATTTCGCCGGCGCGATGCTGCGCGTCGCGCGCGCGAAGATCGCGCGCGCGGGGCTTGCCGCGCGCGTGGCGCTCGTGCGCGGCGACGCGACGCGTATCCCCGCCGCCGCCGCATCGGTCGACGCGATCACGATCGCGTTCGGCATCCGCAACGTCGAGGACGTCGCCGCCGCCTGCGCCGAGATGCGGCGCGTGCTCGCGCCCGGCGGCCGGCTCGCGATCCTCGAGTTCGCGATGCCCACGACGCCCGTCGTCTCCGCGGCGTACCGGTGGTACGTGCAGCGCGTGCTGCCGCTCGTCGGGCGGGCGGTGTCGCGCCACGACGCGGCGTACGGCTATCTGCCCGCGTCGATCGACGCGTTCACTGCCCCCGACGAGTTCGTGAAAATTCTGCGACACGCGGGGTTCGTGGATGTGCGCGCCGTCCGCCTGACCTTCGGCAGCGTCGTTCTGTATACCGCGCGAGGCGAGTAGGGGCTGGCGGCTAGGGGCTCGCGGCCAGCCGTCGAAATGACGATGATTGGTGAGCTTACGAACTTTTACGCGGCGGCTAGTCCCTAGCCCCGAGCCCCGACTGTTATACTGCCGTAAGTCCCTGATGTATTTCGATTTCGAGGATTATCACCCGTCGATAGAGCCGGTCGGCCGCGCGCTGACGAGGCTCGAGATGGTCCTGCTGACGATCATCTTTCACCTGCTGATGGTGATCCTTATTCTCGTGTCGCCGAAGTGGCTCCCGCGCTTCCTGCCGAAGTTCCTGCAGACCGTGCCGGCGCCGCCGCTCGTGCTGCAGCAGGCGCGCGAACAGCCGCGATTCGTGTTCGTCCAGCCGCGGCTCGAGCGTCCGGTGTTCAAGCCGCCGCCGCGAGCGGAGGCTTCCGATCTCGATCGCCGCGCGCAGTCGCCGGAGCGCGCGCCGAAGCCGACCAACGAGCTGCCGTTCAATCGCGGCAACAGCCCGAATCGCATGGACGAGGCGCAGCGGCAGGCGGCCGTCGCGCGCGGGCAGGGGCCGCAGCCGGATCCCGCCGCGGGCCGCCCCGCGGAGCAGCCGAGCCCGCCCGAGGCGCCGAAGATTCCGGACTCGCAGTCGGCGATGCAGTTGCCGTCCGCGCGGCCTCCGAACACGACGGCGCCGGGGCGTTCGCAAACCGCGGGCGGCTCGCTCGGCGACGCGCTGCGCAACCTGCAGCGCTACACGCAGGGGGAGGTCTTCGACAATCAGGGCGGCGGCGGCGGACAGTTCGGCCCCGAGATCCAGTTCGACACGAAGGGCGTCGAGTTCGGGCCGTGGATCCGCCGCTTCATCGCGCAGGTGAAGCGGAACTGGTTCATTCCCTACGCCGCGATGACCAACAAGGGCCACGTCGTCGTGACGTTCAACGTGCACAAGGACGGCACGATCACCGACCTCAACGTCGTCGGGCCGTGCCCGATCGACGCGTTCAACAACGCCGCCGTCGGCGCGCTCGCCGGCTCGAACCCGACGCAGCCGCTGCCGCCGGAATACCCGGCCGACAAGGCGTTCTTCACCGTCACGTTCTTCTACAACGAGACGCCGCCGCGGTGACGCGCACGCAGCAGCTCGGGCTGTTCGTGCTGCTCGTGGCCTTCGTCCTCTACGTCCTCGTGCGCATCCGGTGAGGGAAAGCAACCGCGAAAATCGCAGAGATCGCAGAGCTTCCTTTCTCACAGCGAAGGACACGATCTCAGCGTGACGGGCGAATGCAGCGTGACAGCGAAGACACGAATGCAGCGTGACAGCGAGCAAGGGAATGTCTGCGCTCTCTGCGTGCTCTGCGGTTGCTTTCCCGCGGATGCCGAGTGACACAGCAGTCAGGCTCGTCGCCGTGCTCGGGCCGACGGCGACCGGCAAGAGCGCGCTCGCGCTCGCGATCGCGGAACGCTTCGGCGGAGAGATCGTCAACTGCGATTCGACCGCCGTCTACCGCGGGTTCGACATCGGCACCGACAAGATTGCGCCCGCCGATCGGCGCGGCATCCCGCATCACCTGATCGACATCGTCGAGCCGACCGACGAGTACACGGCGGCGCAGTTCGCGCGCGACGCCGCGGCGGCCATCAGGGGCATTCACGCGCGCGGCGCGCTCCCGATCGTGGCGGGCGGCACCGGCTTCTACTACCGCGCGCTGACGCGCGGGCTGTTCCCGGGGCCCGGCGCCGATCCGGCGCTGCGCCGCCGCCTGGAAGCGATCGCCGCGCGGCGCGGCGTCGCCGTCCTGCACCGGATGCTGCGCCGCGTCGACGCCGCCTCGGCCGCGCGCATCCAGCCGCGCGATCTGAAGCGCCTCGTCCGAGCGCTCGAGGTCTTCTTCTTGACCGGCCGGCCGCTGACCGCGCATTTCGAGGAGACGGCGCCGCCAATCGCCGACCTCGACGTCCTCGCGATCGCGCTCCGCCTGCCGGCGGCCGCGATCGCCGAGCGCGTCGCGCGCCGCGTCGACGACCAGTTCGCGCGCGGCCTGCTCGACGAGATCCGCGGCCTGCTCGCGCGCGGCGTGCCGGAGACCGCGCGGCCCTTCGGCGGCCTCGTCTACCGGCAGGCGCTCGAGCACCTGCGCGGCGTGCGCGACGAAGCGTCGACGCGCGCGCTCATCGCGCAGGAGAACCGCCGCTACGCGCGGCGCCAGTTGATCTGGTTCCGCAAAGAACCTAATCTAATCTGGGTCGACGGACCCGGTGAATCGGCCCCGATGGTGATGGCCGTGATGCGGATGATTGAGGACTATGTCGCCCGCCCCTGACGCGAAGCCCGCCCATGCGCAGCCCAACATCCAGGACGTCTTTCTCAACTACGTGCGGCGCGAGAAGCTCACCGTCACCATCCGCATGATGGACGGCAGCGAGCTCGAAGGCCGCATCAAGAACTTCGATCGGTTCGCGCTTGTGCTCGATCAGGCGGGCACCGACCACATGATCTTCAAGCACGCGATCGCCGGCATCAAGACGCCGAAAGCGGTGTCCAATTACTTCTCGCACTCCTAGCGCGCCGTTCCGGCGCGCGATCGCGATCGTGATGGACAGCGTCGGGATCGGCGAGCTGCCCGACGCGTCCGCGTACGGGGACCAGGGGAGCGACACCGTCGGCAACATCGCGAAGCGGATCCCGCTGGCCGTGCCGACGCTCCGGCAGCTTGGCTTCGACCGGATCGCGAAAATCGGCCCAATCCCGCAAATCGTCCCCCACATGGTGCCAGGCACCGTGGAGGGGGCGCTGATCGGCGCCTACGGCCGCATGGCGGAGGCCTCCGCCGGCAAGGACTCGGTCACCGGACACTGGGAGATGATGGGCCTCGTGCTCGATCGCGCCTTCCCGACGTTTCCAGACGGCTTTCCGCGCGGCATCCTCGACGAGTTCGCGCGGCGCACCGGCCGCGGCGTCGTCGGCAACAAGGCCGCCTCGGGCACGCAGATCATCGAGGAGCTCGGCGCGGAGCACATGCGCACCGGCGCGCTGATCGTCTACACGTCGGCCGACAGCGTCTTTCAGATCGCCGCGCACGAGGAGATCGTGCCGATCGACGAGCTGTATCGCGCCTGCGAGATCGCCTACGCGCTGGTCGGCGAAGGGATGGGCGTCGGCCGCGTCATCGCGCGGCCGTTCGTCGGCGCGCCCGGCCGCTTCAAGCGGACGGCGAACCGTCGCGACTACGCGCTGCCGCCCCCCGGCGAGACGCTGCTCGATCGCGTGAAGGCCGCGTCGCTGCCGGTCGTCGCGATCGGCAAGATCGAGGATCTCTTCGCCGGCCGCGGCATCACCGACGCGTTTCACACCGCGAGCGACGACGAGGGAATGACTCGCCTCGAGGAGCAGATCGCAGCGGTCGACCGCGGCTTCATCTTCACGAACCTCGTCGACTTCGACACGCAGTACGGCCACCGCAACGACGTCGAGGGTTACGCGCGCAACCTGGAGCGCTTCGACGCGCGCCTCGCCGCCCTGCTGCCGCGCCTCCGCGACGACGATCTGATCGTGGTCACCGCCGATCACGGCAACGATCCGACTACGCCGACGACCGATCACGCCCGCGAATACGTGCCGCTGCTGGTCGCCGGCGGCCGCGTGCGCGCCGGCGCCGACCTCGGCACGCGGACGACGTTCGCCGATCTCGGCCAGACGCTGGCCGACATGTTCGGCGTCGGCCCGCTCGCCAACGGCACGAGCTTCCTGAAGGAGATCACGAGCTGACCCTCCGCCAGCAGCTCGAGCAGCGAGAGCGCGAGTGCCTGGCACCGCAGGCCGCGCGAAGCGCCGAGTCGCGCGGCCGGCTGCGGCCGGAGGCCGAAGACGACGTCCGGCCGGCCTTTCAACGCGACCGCGATCGCATCATCCACTGCAAGGCGTTCCGCCGCCTCAAGCACAAGACGCAGGTGTTCTTCGCGCCGGCCGGCGATCACTACCGCACGCGCCTGACGCACACGCTCGAGGTGTCGCAGATCGCGCGGACGATCGCGAAGGTGCTGCGGCTGCACGAGGAGCTGACCGAGGCGATCGCGCTCGGCCACGATCTCGGGCACACGCCGTTCGGCCACGCGGGCGAGCGCGTGATCGACTCGTTGATGCCCGGCGGCTTCAACCACTACGAGCAGAGCCTGCGCATCGTCGATCGGCTCGAGAACAACGGCGACGGCCTCAACCTGACGTGGGAGGTGCGCGACGGGATCGCGAAGCACTCGAAGGGGAAGTCGGGCGCGCCGGTCGGCGTGGCGCCGGAGCTGCGTTCGAGCACGATCGAAGGCCAGATCATGCGCGTCGCCGATCTGATTGCGTACGTCAACCACGACATCGACGATGCGACGCGCGCGGGCCTCCTTCGGCCCGAGGATCTACCGCGCCATCTCGTCGAGGCGCTCGGCGGTTCTGCCTCCGCGCGCATCGGGACGCTCGTCAAGGACGTCGTCACCGAGACGCTGGCGCGCGGGCTCACCGAGATCCGCATGAGCGAGGCGACGCTCCGCGCCGTCCTCGACCTCCGCGCGTTTCTCTTCGAGGCGGTCTACGAGAACGCGATTGCGACCGCCGAATTCAGGAAAGCCTCCGGCATCCTCACCGGCCTGTGGGAGAAGGTGCGCGAGAACCCGAAGGAGTTCCTCGACGCGCGCACGATGGACGAGGAAGGGCTCGATGCGGCGACCCGCGACTTCATCGCCGGCATGACGGATCGATACGCGGTCAGCCTCTTCGAGCAGCTGTTCATCCCCAAGCCGTGGACCGTCGAGTGACGTGCGCGATCTTTCTCAGCACGGTCACGGCTTGCTGTAGACGACTACGTCATGCGGCTTGACGCGGTACGCGGCGAACGTCCCCAGTGCCATGGCGCCGACCGGCGCGCCGGCCATCATGCCCCCCAGCGCGTTGAGGCCTTGGTCGGCACAGCTGCAGCGTGGTGCCAACGCGCCGCCGGCCAGTGCGCCGACGAACAGGCCAAGGAAACCGCCAGGGACAGCTGCGCGCAGTCGTCTTCCAGCTTCGACACGCGATTCGATTAGTTCGAGCACGTCGTCGCGCGCGACGGTCACCACGACGGCGTCCGGGTCGGCGACCCTCCGGCCGTTGACGTAAGCGCCGCTTGGATCGATTCTCACGCTCCCGATCGCGAGCTCGGCCCGAGCGTCTCCGATCGCCGACGGATGGTCCACGGCGAAGTCGACGAGCCGCGTGCCGTCGCGTCCGAAAGGCGTTGCGTCGATGACGACGATCCCGCGATCGTCAGCACGAACGAACGTGGCGTGTCGGCGCGCCGGCTGGCTGCTCGTGGCGATCGTCACGTGAGCGCCGGAGGGGACGCGGGTCACCCGCCACCAGTTGTCAGCCGCCTTCGCTTGCGGACCCGCCGGCGCGGCAAGGCGGCGCGCTTCGATCTCGACTGCCCGGGCCAGCGGGCTCTGAGCCGCCGCCGGCGGCGCGGCCGCGACGAAGGCTGCCAGGGCGAAGGCTGCGTGTGACGCTGCGGCGCTCTGGCGGTGTGGCATCGAACCCTCCACCCGCATATGCGATTCGGAGCGGCGGTTCGGCTCACGGCTGCCGGCGCCGCGCTGGCCCGCCTCAGCGTTCCAAGGTATATTGGGAGGTTCATGCTCTCGCTGGACCTGAACAGGATCCGGACGGCCCAGGAGCGGTTCGAGCGCGTCTACACGCCCGAACAGCTGCCGGGGGAAGAAGATTTCCGCGTCGCGGCGCCGGTGTCGCTCGCGTTCGACATCTTCAAGGACAAACAGCAGTTCCGGCTCGTCGGCCGGGTCCAGACGACGCTCGAGCTCCCGTGCAGCCGGTGCCTCGAGCGGTTCACGCTGCCCGTCGATCAGACGTTCGATCTGCGCTACCAGCCGCACGCGCACAACACCGGAGACGACGAGCGCGAGATCGAAGAGGACGATCTGACAACGGCGTTCTACGAGCATGACGAGATCGATTTGGGGCAGCTGATGCGCGAGCAGTTCTACCTCGCGCTGCCGATGAAGCCGCTGTGCGCCGAGGACTGCAAGGGCCTGTGCCCGGTCTGCGGCACGAACCTCAATCGCGGCACGTGCAGCTGCAACCGCCAATGGGACGATCCGCGCATGGCGGCGCTGCGCGAGCTGCGCCACGAGAATTAGGAACTGGTGAGACGATATGCCGAATCCAAAACGCCGACACTCGAAGACGCGGACGGCCAAGCGCCGCACGCACGACGCGTTGAAGCCCGTGGGCCTCAGCGAGTGCCCCCACTGCCATGAGCCCAAGGCGCCGCACCGGGTCTGCGCGAACTGCGGCTACTACCGCGGCCGCCAGGCGCGGGCGGTCGAGGAGGAATAGAACGCCGACGCGTTCAGCGTTCAGAACCAGAACGAGAACCAGAACGAGAACCAGAACCCAACGCGAACTCGAACCTGAACGCGAACTCGAACTGAACGCGAACCCGAACCCTGAACGCGAACCCTGAACGCTGAACTCTGAACGCTGAACTCTCCCCATGCTCTGGGTAGCCGTCGATGCGATGGGCGGCGACTTCGCGCCGCGCGTGCTCGTCGACGGCGCGCTCGCCGCGGCGCGCCATTTCGATCTCGGCGTCGCGCTCGTCGGCCGCCGCGACGCGATCGACGCCGAACTGCTGCGCCATCCCGATCGCGATCCCGCGCGCGTCCGGATCGTCGACGCGCCCGACGTGATCGCGATGGACGAAGCGCCGTCGGCGGCGCTGCGCCGCAAGCCGACGGCCTCGATTCGGGTCGCCGCCGATCTCGTCGCGCGCGGCGACGCGGCCGCGCTCTTCAGCGCGGGGCACACCGGCGCCACCGTCATGGCGGCGTACGCGGCGTTCGGGATGCTGCCCGGCGTCGATCGGCCGGCGCTCGCGGCGACGGTGCCGACGCCGCGCGGTCCGGCCATCCTGCTCGACGTCGGCGCCAGCGTGGAGTGCCGGCCGCAACACTTGCTGCAGTTCGCGGTGATGGGCGACGTGTACGCGCGCGTCGCGCTCGGCGTCGACCGCCCGCGCATCGGCCTGCTGTCGATCGGCGAGGAGGCGACGAAGGGCAACGAGCTGACGCGCGAGGCGCACCGCCTGCTGAAAGCGTCGGCGCTCGCCTTCGCCGGCAACGTCGAGGCGCGCGACGTCTACACCGGGCAGGCGGACGTCATCGTCTGCGACGGCTTCACCGGCAACGTCGTGCTGAAGGTGAGCGAAGGGCTCGTGGACGTCGTCGAGCGGCTGCTGGGCGACGAGCTCTCGAGCACGATCACGATGCGCGTCGGATCGCTCATCGCGCGGCGGGCGCTGCGGCACTTCCGCCGGCGCGTCGACTATTCCGAGACCGGCGGCGCGCCGCTGCTCGGCGTCGCCGGCGTCACGATCGTCGGCCACGGGCGGTCGAGCGCGAAGGCCGTGCGCAACGCCGTCGCGATGGCGTATCGCTTCGCCAGCCAGCGCATGATCGAGGCCGTCGCGCGCGAGATCGCCGCCGCCGCGGTGCCGCACCAGTGATCGCGTTCATCTTTCCCGGCCAGGGATCGCAGAAGGCCGGCATGGGCCGGGCGCTCGCGGAGGCGTTTCCCGTCTGCCGCGAGACGTTCGAGGAAGCGGACGCGGCGCTCGGCGAGCCGCTCTCGCGTCTCATCTTCGACGGCCCCGACGATCGGCTGACGCTCACGGAAAACGCGCAGCCGGCGATTCTCGCCGTCAGCACCGCCGCGGCGCGGCTGCTCGCGTCGCGCGGCATCGCGCCGGCGTTCGTCGCCGGCCACAGCCTGGGCGAGTACTCCGCGAACGTCGCGGCGGGCACCTTTTCGTTCGCCGACGCGCTCCGGCTCGTGCGGCGGCGCGGGCGCTACATGCAGGAGGCGGTGCCGGCCGGCGCGGGCGCGATGGCGGCGATTCTCGGCCTCGAGGCGGACCTGGTCGCCGCGGCGTGCGCCGACGCGGCGGACGGCGACGTGGTGAGCCCCGCGAACATGAACGGCGCCGGCCAGGTCGTGATCGCCGGGTCGGCCGCAGCGGTGGCGCGAGCGGGCGAGCGCGCGAAGGCGCTCGGCGCGCGGCGCGTCGTGCCGATTCCGGTGAGCGCGCCGTTTCACTGCGCGCTGATGAAGCCGGCCGAGGATCGGCTCGCGCCCGAGCTGCGCGCGCTTCAGACCTCCGCGCCGCGCGTGCCGATCGTCGCCAACGTGGACGCGGAGCCGAAGCGCAGCGCGCGCGACGCGATCGAGGCGCTCGTCGCGCAGGTCACGGCGCCGGTGCGCTGGGACGCGGTCGTCGCGCGCCTTGCGTCGGAGGGCGTCACAACGTATGTTGAGGTGGGTCCGGGCACCGTGCTGAGCGGCCTCGTGCGCAAGATGCAGCGCGACGCCGCCGCGGTGAGCTTCGGCAGCCCGGACACGCTCGCGGCCGTCGAAGCGGCGGTCAGCTCCCGCGCCACCTAAATATGTTCAAGCTGACCGGCAAGGTGGCGCTCGTCACCGGTGCGTCCCGCGGAATCGGGCGGGCGATCGCCGAGCGGCTGGCGTCGCAGGGGGCGCTGGTCGTCGCGGCGGCGCGCGGCGATCACGCGCGCGCGTGCGCCGACGCGCTGGCGGCGGCGGGGCACGCCGCGGACGCGCTGACGCTCGACGTCACCGACGCGGAGGCCGTCGGGGCGGCGCCCGGCGACATCGTGAAGAAGCACGGCCGCCTCGACATCCTCGTCAGCAACGCCGGCATCACGCGCGATCAGCTGCTGATGCGCATGAAGCGCGACGACTGGGACGCGGTGGTGGCGACGAACCTGACGGCGACGTTCCTGCTCGCGCAGGCGGCGATGCGGCCGATGCTCAAGCAGAAAGGCGGCCGCATCATCGCCATCAGCTCGGTCGTCGGGCAGATGGGGAACGCGGGGCAGGCCAACTACGCCGCGTCGAAGGCGGGGCTGATCGGCTTCGCGAAAGCGCTGGCGCGCGAGGTGGCGTCGCGATCGATCACGGTGAACGTCGTCGCGCCCGGCATGATCGAGACCGACATGACGCGCGCGATCGCCGACAAGGCGCAGATCGACTGGAGCGCGCAGATTCCGCTCGGGCGGCTCGGCACGGTCGACGAGGTTGCGGCGGCCGTCGGCTTTCTCGCCTCCGACGAGGCGTCGTATATTACAGGGCACGTACTGGCCGTCAACGGCGGGATGTACATGTAGGAGGGGTGAATGGCCGTAGCCGACAAAGTGAAGAGCATCATCGTGGAGCAGCTCGGGGTGGACGAGGAGGAGGTGACGCCGGACGCCTCGTTCGTCGACGACCTGGGCGCCGACTCCCTCGACACCGTCGAGCTCGTGATGGCGTTCGAGGAAGAGTTCGGGATCGAGATTCCCGACGAGGATGCGGAGAAGATCACCCGCGTGAAGGAAGCGGTCGAGTACATCGAGTCGCACGCCAAGACCAAAAAGTAGGGACAT
>Ga0075435_100000216_pt1 | contig 35336 bp, 27 predicted proteins | sample RhiMethybrSRZTD4_FD_75302 | JGI IMG/M metagenome (GOLD analysis project Ga0075435, IMG submission 75302) | Populus rhizosphere microbial communities from Tennessee, USA - Rhizosphere MetaG P. TD hybrid SRZTD4 | ecosystem: Host-associated > Plants > Roots > Rhizosphere > Soil | place: USA...
CGGCGTCTTCAGGTCGAAGTACGGCTCGACGAGCACGATCTTCACGTTCTGCCGCTTCATCTCGTTGATGAGATCGAGCGTGTGCTGCGGCGTCGGCGGAATGCCGGGCCGCGGCTCGACATAGCCGATGATATCGAGGCCGAAGCGCTCGGCGAAGTTCGGGAACGACCGGTGATAGGTGACGATCTTCGTGCCCTTGTACGGCGCCATCTTCGCGAGCCAGCCCTTTGCCGCGGCGTCGAGCCGCGTCGTGAAGTCGGCGAGCCGCTGCTGGAACACCGCGCGATCGTTGGGGCGCAGCGACGAGAACTTGTCGGCGATCTCCTTCGCGATCCGCTTGCCGTTCTCCGGATCGAGCCAGTAGTGCGGGTTGCCGAGCGGGTGGACGTCGCCCATCGCGCGGGTGATCTGCCCGGTCGGAATCTCGAGAATCTGCGCCTGCAGCGACGCGTCGAGGTAGCCGTCGGCGCCCGGCTGGATCTTCCCGTTGCGGCTCTGCTGGATGAGCGGCGGCAGCCAGCCGATCTCGAGCTCGCGCCCGACGACGATCAGCACGTCAGCGCGCTGGAGCTTGAGGATGAAGCTCGGCTTCGCCTCGACGAAATGCGGATCCTGATATCCGCGCGCGATCGCCTCCACGGAGATGCGATCGCCTCCCACCTCGCGCGCAATCGACGCGAGATCTTCAGTCGCCGTGACGACCGTCAGTTTTCCCTGTGCGAAAGTGGGCGTCGCAATCGCCAGCGCCGCAGCCATGAGCAGTGCATATTTCATAACGAACCCCACAAACCGGGAACCGAGAACCCGCAAACCGAGAACCGCGATCGTCAGAATGGATGCGCGCCGTGCGCGCCGATCGAGAACTGGAACTGGAAGAGCAGCTCGTTGGCGCTCTCGGCCAGCGCATAGTTCGTCCGACGGTACTGCGCGCGGACCTGGCTGAACTCGCTCGGCCAGTACGTCAACAGCAGCGAGCCGCCCGTGTCGGTGAGCGACGCGTCCGTCGCGCGGTCCGATCGATCCAGGCGCACTCCGGCGAACCAGCGCCGCCCGAACTGATAGTCGCCCGACACGTAGAAGCCGCTCGCCTTCTGCAGCGCGTCGAGCTGATCGCGCCGGCTCCAGATCCACTCCGTCCGTCCGACGAACGAGTGGTAAATCGATCGCTGGAGCGGCCGCCACCGGAACGTCGCGTCCACGCCGTACAGCTGCGTGGTGAAGCTGTCCGGCATCGTGTCGGTGACCGCGGCATCGTTGTGGCCGCGCGAGTACGAGAAGCCGAGATCGATGTTGCTCGACTCGGTGATGTCCTGATACGCGCGCAGGTGGCCGACGTAGCTCAGGTCGCCGCGGTGCGATGCCTTGAACAGCTCGTCGGAATCGCCGCGGAACACCTGCCCCGTCGCCTCGAGGAAGATCCACGGGTTCGGGATCAGCCGCGCCACCGAGATCCCCGCATCGTCGATGCCGTCCTCGCCGCCGACCAGATTGCGTGTCACGAGCGGACGATCGGTCCACGGCAGCACGTGATTGTGCAGCCCGTTGACCTTGCCGAACGCCGCGCGCATTTTGCCGACCTTCGTCAGCAGGCCGCCTGGCAGTTCGGTCAGCGTGAGGAAGCCTTCCTCGAGATCGACGCCCGACTCGCCGAACGAGATGAAGAAATCGGCGCGCGCGTACGGATCGACGACCGCCTGGAACGCCGCCTCCGACTCGTGCATCTCGAGCGACGGCTGCGGATCGGTCAGGTTGCGGCCGGCGGCGCCGAGAAAGTCGCCAATCACCGCAATGTCCGGGTTGAACACCTTCGATCCGGTGACAGCGGCGCCGTAGACCGGAAGGGCGCCCGAGGGCCCACCGGCGCCCTCCGCGCCCGCCGGCACCGGCGCCGTCGGCTGCGGCGGCTGGCCGGCGGCAGGCGCCGCAGGCGCGGCGCCAGCCGGCGCCGCCGGCGGCTGACCCTCGGCCGCGGCAAGCTTCGCCTCGAGCGCCGCGAGCCTCTCGCCGTACTGCTGCTTCAACGCGTCGAAATCGCGGCGCAGCTGATCGATGTCCTGTCGCAGCGCCTGGGGACTGTCCTGTGCCGACGCGGTGGACGCGCCGAGCAGTAACGCCACGGCCGCGACCACCGCGCACGAAACTCGCACGGTTCGCATGAAAATCTCCTCCAGCTTGCCCGCCGTTCGGTGGCAGGCATGACCCAGATGTCTGGACGCTAGAGCGAGGCGGGCGGCGAGCGGCCGGTGGAGCGGGTAACGAGAGCGGCGCCCTCGAGCGTCGGCTCGGGGACGACTGCCGCCCCCGCATCCGCGAGGCGCGCGGCGCCGGGGGCCGAGAGCGCGTGCGGATCGGAGCCGAGCGGGCTCGAGGCGCACGACGTGCAGTGCTGCGGCGTCTTGAGGTGGCAGATGAGATCGTGATGCTCGAAGGGCAGCGTGACGAGGATGACGACGTACAGCGCGAGGCCGACGGCCGTCAGCCCTCGAGCGCGTGTGGTGCGCGTCGCCTGAAGCATTCGATCGATGATACGACGTCAGCGCCCGACTATCAATTTCAGCCGAGCTGAGACGCCGCCGAGATCGTTCTCCCCGGCCTGCTGCGAGACGCCGCCGCTGCCGAGGATGCCGGGGATGTGCGAATACTCGACGTCGGCGCCGATGCCGACCCAGCTGGTCACGCGGAACTCCGCGCCGCCGCTGACGACGACCCCGGCGTGGCGCACGTTGACGTCTTCCGACGGGTCGTTGAAATCCGACGTCTCCTTGTACTGATAGCTGCCGACGCCGGCGGCGACGTACGGGAGCACCCGCGGCGAGAAATGGAAGCGGTAGCCGCCGGCCACCTCGAAGGGCACGATCGTCGCGGTGAGCGGGATGCCGAGCCGGAACTTCTGCCCGCCGCTGATGAAGGCGCGCTGCCCGGTCTGCCGGAAACGGGACGCCGAGAGCTCGACGAAATACCTCCCGTCGAAGACGGCCTGCACGCCGCCGCCGAAGAACGGATCGTACGCGCGGCCGAAGACCGCGTCGAACGTGTCGATCGCCGTGAACGACTGCACGCTGCCGAACACGAACGGCCGGATCGAGATCGACGGCTCGTCCTGCGCGAGCGCAGGCGCCGCCGACGCGCACGCGATCACCATCGCCGCCGCAATCGTCGCCCTCATCGCGAGAGCCCCAGGCCGCGCAGCGCGTTGCGCGCGTCGACCAGCCCGAAGCCGAACGAGGAGTCGCGGCCGGGCGCGCCGATGTCCGCCGCCGACTTCTCCAGCGCCTCCTCGATGGCCGCCGGATCGGTGATGCCCTGCTGCACGAGCAACGCGGCGATGCCCGACACGTGCGGCGTCGCCATCGACGTGCCGACGATGCCGATGTTCGCGAGCACGTCGAAGCGGGGCGCGCGGTACTGCGACGGCGGCACGACGGTCGGATCGAACGTGTCCGTGAAGTTGAAATCGAACGTCTGCTGGAAGATGAAGCCGCCGCGTCCGAACCCGCGCGACGTGCCGCCGGGCGCGGCGAGCTCGATGTAGTTCCCCGTGCTCGAGTAGAACGCGCGGTTCTTCTGCGGGTCGACGGCGGCCACCGACACCGCGCCGTTGATGCGCGACGCGATCTCGGCGAGCACGCTGGTCGGGTTCGGCCCGAAATCGGGATCGACGTCCTCGAACTCGTTCCCGCCGGCGAGGACCACGAACGCGCCCTTGCCGATCGCGTAGCGGATCGCCGCCTCGATCGTCGGCGAGCAGCCGTCTCGGTTCGGGTTCGTGCCGCAGTCGGGCGGACCGGCGCTGCCGAGGCTCATGTTGATCACCTTCGCGCCGTTGTCCGCCGCGTACCGGATGCCGCGCGCGACGTCGTCGTCGCTCCCGCCTTCGAACGGCGCGTTGCCGAAGATCACGTCCCAGAAGCTGCCGAGCACCTTCACCGGCATCAGCTTCACGTTGAACGCGATGCCGGCCTCGCCGATGTTGTCGTTGGTGAGCTGCCCGATCGTGCCGCTGACGTGGGTGCCGTGGCCCTCGAAATCGAGCGGCGGGACCACGCCGTCCGAGATGACGTCGAACGGCGCGACGATGCGGCTCGCGTTGGCGCCGTTCGCGCCGACGAGCTGCGGCGCGGCGGCGTACGGAATCACCGACTGCCCGAGCGCCGGGTAGGTGATCCCGGCGTTCCGAAAGCCGCGGATGTTCACCGTGATCGTGAGGCTGCGGTACGCCATGCCGGTGTCCAGCACGGCGACCGTCACGGTCGAGGCCGCGGCCGGCTGGATGTCCCACGCACGCTCGATGTCGATGAGCGGCATGTTCCACTGCAGCGTCGTGTAGTTCGGATCGTTCGGCACCATCGTCGCGTGCACGTGGTAGGCGGGCTGCGCGTAGACGACCTCGGGACGCGCGGCGAGCGCCGCCGCGACCGCTTCCGCGTCTTCGTTCACGTCGATGCGGACGATGTCGAAGTCGGCGTACGAGGGACGCGCGGCGATTTCCGCAGTGTCGGACGCCTGGCGCGCGACGGTGCGCCGCTCTGCGGCCGGCACCTCGTCGTGAAAGCGCACGATCACGCGGCCGGGCGTGTAGGCGCGGCCGGACGCCCCGACGCGGCTGTTCCGGGTCGAGGTCTCGCGGGCGGAACGCTTGAGCGCGTCGACGCGGCCGCCCGGGCGCGCCTCGCTCCAGATCGCGGTGCTCTCTTCCACGGCCGGCAGGCCGATGTTCTCGATGTGGAGCGCGGGTGCGGGCGACTGACCTTTGACGGTGAGGACGAGCGCTGCCGCGAGGACTGCCGCCGCGGCGGGGGTTCCGCCACGAAATCGAAGCATCCGTGTATTCTAGTGAAAGCAAAGACCGCAAAGACGGCGAAGGCCGCAAAGAAAGACGGCGAAGGCCGCATGGCTGACACACTTTTTCAAAAGGTCTGGAACGCGCACGCAGTGCGGACGCTGCCGAGCGGGCAAACTCAACTGTTCGTCGGCCTGCATCTCGTCCACGAGGTGACGACGCCGCAGGCGTTCGACATGCTGCGGCAGCACGGCTGGCGCGTCGCGTTCCCGGAGCGCACGTTCGCCACCGTCGATCACATCGTCCCGACCAGCACGCAGCAGCGGCCGTTCCTCGACGTGATGGCCGAGGAGATGACGGCGGCGCTCGAGCGCAACTGCCGCGACGCCGGGATCAACCTCTGGGCGCCGGACAGCGAGAACCAGGGGATCGTCCACGTGATCGGCCCCGAGCTCGGGCTCACGCAGCCGGCGATGACGATCGCGTGCGGCGACAGCCACACGTCGACGCACGGCGCGCTCGGCGCCATCGCCTTCGGCATCGGCACGTCGCAGGTGCGCGACGTGCTCGCGTCGCAGTGCCTCGCGCTCGATCCGCTGAAAGTGCGCCGGATCGACGTCAACGGCCGGCTGGGCCGCGGCGTCTACGCCAAGGACGTGATCCTGACGATCATCCGGCGGCTCGGCGTTCAGGGCGGCGTCGGCTTCGCGTACGAGTACGGCGGCCCGACGATCGACGCGATGTCGATCGACGAGCGGATGACGATCTGCAACATGTCGATCGAGGGCGGCGCGCGGATCGGGTACGTCAACCCGGACGAGACGACGTTCGCGTTCCTGCGCGGGCGGCGGTACGCGCCGAAGGGCGACGCGTTCGATCGGGCCGTCACGTGGTGGCGCGGGATGGCGTCGGACGCCGATGCATCGTACGACGATCGCGTCGCGTTCGACGCGGCCGCGATCGAGCCGACCGTCACGTGGGGCATCAACCCGGGGCAGTCGGTGTCGGTCTCCGAGCCGATCGAGGCCGATCCGCACGACGAGGCGTTCGCGTTCATGGGGTTCAGGCCTGGCGCGCGCGTCGCCGGCACGCGCATCGACGTCGCGTTCATCGGGTCGTGCACCAACGGCCGTCTGTCGGATCTCGAGGAGGCGGCGCGCGTCGTCCGCGGGCGCCGCGTCGCGCCGCACGTGAAGGCGCTCGTCGTGCCGGGGTCGCAGGCCGTGCGGCGCGCGGCGGAAGCGCGCGGGCTGCACGAAACGTTCATCGACGCCGGGTTCGAGTGGCGCGGCGCCGGCTGCTCGATGTGCCTCGGGATGAACACCGATCGCCTCGAAGGACGGCAGGTGTCGGCCTCCTCGTCGAATCGCAATTTCAAGGGACGGCAAGGGAGCCCGACGGGCCGGACGCTGCTCATGAGCCCGGCAATGGTCGCCGCGGCCGCCGTCGCGGGCGAGGTCGTCGACGTCCGCGAGATGCTCGACCCGGTGCCGGCGTGACGCAATTCTCCACGCCGCCATCAGCCATGAGCCATCAGCCGTCCGCCATCAGCCATCTCGAAGGCCGCGGCCTGCCGCTCCGCGGCGACGACATCGATACCGACCGCATCATGCCGGCGCGGTTCCTGCGCGCGGTGTCGTTCGAGGGGCTCGAGCGGCATCTGTTCGAGGACGATCGCGCGGCCAGTCCGCAGCATCCGTTCAACGATCCGCGCTACACGGGCGCGTCGATCCTGATCGTCAACGGGAACTTCGGCTGCGGATCGTCGCGCGAGCACGCGCCGCAGGGCCTCGCGCGCGCCGGGATCCGCGCCGTCGTCGGCGAGTCGTTCTCGGAAATCTTCCAGGGCAACGCGGCGATGCTCGGGATGCCGTGCTTCGCCGTCGATCGCGCCGCGGCGGCGACGCTGCAGGCGCTCGTCGAGTCGGCGCCCGAGACGACGATCGCCGCCGATGTCGCCGGCGGACGGATCACCGCCGGCGGGCTCTCGATCGAGGCGTCGCTGCCGCCGGCGCTGCGCGACGCGTTTCTCTCGGGCCAATGGAATCCGACGGCGATGCTGCTCGATCGGTACGATGAGGTTCGAGCCGTCGCCGGGCGGCTGCCGTACATCCGTGGCTTCTAACTTCAGATAGATCCCGGGCCGGCGGCGCGTTCATGCTGCGTGCCCTCGCGGTTTTCGGCTACCGATCGCTTCGCGATCTCGTCGTCCCGCTCGGAAGGCTGAACCTCGTCACCGGCCCGAACGGCAGCGGCAAGTCGAATCTCTATCGCGCGCTCAGGCTACTGGCGGACATCGCGCAGGGCCGTCTGATCGCGTCGCTCGCGCGCGAAGGCGGGCTTCCGTCGACGCTGTGGGCCGGCCCCGAGACGTTCTCGCGCGCGGTGCTCCGGGGCGAGCATCCGGTGCAGGGCGGCGGCCGGAAGAAGCCGGTGAGCCTGCGCCTCGGCTTCGGCAGCGACGACTTCAGCTACGCCATCGATCTCGGCATGCCCTCGGGCCCCAACGGCGCGTTCAACCTCGATCCCGAGATCAAGCACGAAACGATCTGGCACGGCGCGCTGCTGCGGCCGTCGGCGGTGCTCGTCGATCGGCGAGGGCCGGTCGTCCAGAGCCGCGGCGGCGGCAGCACCTTCGAGATCGTCACGCACGCCCTCGCGAGCTTCGACAGCATGATGACGCACTGCGCCGACCCGCGGCACACGCCGGAGCTGCTCACGCTGCGCGAGCAGATGCGCGCGTGGCGCTTCTACGATCATTTCCGCACCGACGCGAGCGCGCCGGCCAGGCTGCGCCACATCGGGACGCACACGCCGGTTCTCAGCCACGACGGATCGGATCTCGCCGCGGCGCTGCAGACGATCCGGCAGATCGGCGATCCCGACGCGCTCGACCGCGCGGTGGACGATGCGTTTCCCGGCGGACGCGTGGACGTGCGCGTTGACGAGGGCTGGTTCTCGATCGAGATGCGGCAGCACGGGCTGCTGCGGCCGCTGACGGCGGCGGAGCTCTCCGACGGCACGCTGCGCTATCTGCTCTGGGTGGCGGCGCTGCTCACGCCGCGGCCGCCGGGATTGCTCGTGCTGAACGAACCGGAGACGAGCCTGCATCCCGATCTGCTGCCGGCTCTGGGCCGGCTGATCGCGCAGGCCGCGGAGCGCTCGCAGGTGGTCGTCGTCTCGCACGCGGCGGCGCTGATCGACAGCCTGCAGGAGCGCCCCGAGTGCCGGACGATCGCGCTCGAGAAACCGTTCGGCCAGACCACCGTCGCAGGCGACGACTGCCGGCCGACGTGGCACTGGCCGAAAAGGTAACGATTTGCTGGGGATTCGCCCTGTTGGTGCCAGGCACGTGCCTGGCACGTGCCTGGCACCCGGCGACGCGGTGTGGCGGTCACGCGGGCGACGCGCGCGCCGCTTTCTCTCTCTCCTGCGCGACGCCGAGGAACGCGTCCGCGGCGTGCGATCGATGCGCCTTGCGGCAGACGAGCATCACCTGACGCTTGCGCGACACGCCGGCGACCGGCAGCGCCACGAGGCGTCCGCTCGCGATCTCGGTGATCGCGCAGCGGCGCGGCAGGAGCGCCACCCCCAGCTTCAGCTCCACCGCGCGCTTGATGCCGTCGAGGCTCGGGAGCGAGATCACCATCCGCAGCGGCACGTGGTGCTCCTCGAACAGCCGCAGCACGCGCTCGCGCGCCGGCGACGGATCGTTGTGCGCGACGACCGGCTCGCGCGCGACGTCCTCCATCTCCACCTGCCGGCGATGCGCGAGATCGTGCGACGGCGGCACGAGCAGCACGAGCTCGTCGCTGCCGACCGGCACTTCGAGCAGCCCCTCTTCTGCAGGGTGGAACGTCAGCGCGCCGAAATCGAGGCTGCCCTGCTGCACCTCCACCGCGATCTGCCGCGCCGGCACGCGGCGCACGTCGATCGCGATCTCGGGGAAGCGCTGGCGGAAGCGCGCGACCAGCGGCAGCAGCGTGTGCACCGCCGCCTCGTTGGCCCCAATCAGCACGCGCCCGCGGCGCAGATCGCGCAGCTCGCGGACGGCCGACTCGGTCTCCTCGGCCAAGCGCACGAGGCGCTGGCCGTAGTTCTCGAGCATGCGGCCGGCTTCGGTGAGCGTGCCGTTTTTCGACGACCGATCGAAGAGCTGCTCGCCGAGCTCCACCTCGAGGCGGCGGACGGCCTGGCTGACGGCCGGCTGTGTTCGATGCACTTTCGCGGCAGCGCGTGAAAAACTGCGCTCGTGGGCGACGGCGAGGAAAATCTTGAGGGCGCTCAGGTCCATGTCCAGGCCCCGGGGAGCTTATAACAGCTGATTATTGTTCGGTAATGATTATCACTTTGACTTCTAGCGCCCGGCCGTTTACAACTAGCGGCATGACCACTCCAGCCCGCGTTGTCGTTTTCGACACCACGCTGCGCGACGGCGAGCAGGCGCCCGGCTTCTCGATGGACGTGCCGTCGAAGCTGTCGATGGCGCACGCCCTCGACGCGCTCGGCGTCGACATCATCGAGGCGGGCTTTCCGATTGCGTCGCCGGCCGACGCCGAAGCGGTGCGGCAGATCGCGGCGAGCGTGCGGCGCCCGGTGATCGCCGCTCTGGCGCGGACGACGGCAAAGGACATCGAGGAGGCGGCGCGGTCGCTCGCGCCGGCGGAGCGGTCGCGGATTCACACGTTTCTGGCCACCTCGGATCTGCATCTGAGCGCGAAGCTGCGGATGACGCGCGAGGCGTGCCTCGAGTCGGCCGTCGCCGCCGTGCGCCTCGCGCGCGGCTTCACGAGCGACGTCGAGTTCTCGGCCGAGGACGCCACGCGCAGCGATCGCGACTTCCTCTGCCGCGTCGTCGAAGCGGTGATCGAGGCCGGCGCGACGACCGTGAACCTGCCGGACACGGTCGGCTACGCGACGCCCGACGAGATCCACGACTTCTTCGCCGACATCATCGCGCGCGTGCCGAACGCGGACCGCGCGGTGTTCAGCGCGCACTGCCACAACGACCTGGGGTTGGCCGTCGCGAACAGCCTCGCGGCGATCCGGGGCGGCGTGCGGCAGGTCGAAGTCTCGATCAACGGCATCGGCGAGCGCGCGGGCAACGCGTCGCTCGAGGAGCTCGTGATGGCGCTCCGCGTGCGCGCCGATCGCTTCCCGTACGACACGGCCGTCGAATCACCGCGGCTCTACGACGCGAGCCAGCTGCTGTCGTCGGTGACGAGCGAGCCGGTGCAGGCGAACAAGGCGATCGTCGGCCGCAACGCGTTCGCGCACGAGGCCGGCATCCACCAGGACGGCGTGCTGAAGGACGTGCGGACCTACGAAATCATGCGGCCCGAGGACGTCGGGCAGTCGGTGGCGTCGCGCCTCGTGCTGGGCCGCCATTCGGGCCGCCACGCGGTGCAATCGCGCTGCGAGGCGCTCGGCTTCACGCTGACGAGCGCCGAGATCGGCGAGGTGTACCGCGCCGTCATCTCGCTCGGCGAGCACCGCAAGGCAATCGGCGACGGCGACCTGCGGCGCATCGTCGACCGCGTGCGCACGCCCGCGTCCTCAGGCACCTCGTCGTCCGGGCACCATATCGAGGCCGTCGGCTACGGACACGGCGTGTAACCCGATCCGCAATCCGCATTGATTCCGCCGCGAGCCGGGAGTAGAGTGGCGGCACATCCGCCGACCGCAAACCCCGTGAAGGCAGGAGCAATCCTGCGGAGGCTCGCGATGCGATCCATCCTACTTCTCGGTGCCGGCGCGCTCGCGCTGGCGGCCCTCAGCTTCTCGCAGGCGGCGTGCGCGCAGGACAAGGAAACCGTACAGGCGGCCGACAGCTCGATCGGCATCGAGACGAGCCAGATGTTCGTCACGATTGAGAACCGCGCCGGCACGCCGCTGCTCGATCTGACGACGACGATCCAGACGCCGTCGGCGCCCTACACGTACCTCATCACGCGGATCGAAGCCGGCCAGAAGCGCGACGTCCCGGTCAACAGCTTCTCGAGCCGCGACGGCACCTCGCTCAACCTGCGCCTCATCAGGCCGCGCAGCGTCCGCGCCGCCGCGAAGGACCTCACGGGCAAGGCCTACGAGTCGCAGGCCCCGTGGAAGTAGCGCGCGCTACTGCTGCGACTGGTGCGGCTTCGCGAGGTACGCCTTCGACTCGGCCTCGCCCTTGACCGGCGTCACCTTGTCGGGATCGATCCGTACCATCAGGTACGTGACGTGATCGTCGATCTTCGTGAACCAGTGCCCCGTCCCCGCCGGGATGACCACGACGTCGCCCGGCTTCAGATCGTAGGAGACGCCGTTGCGGATCGATGTGCCGTTGTTCCCCGGCCCGTTGAACAGCCGCACGGTCTCGAGCGTCGCAGGGCGGCGCTTCGCGCCGACGATGTCGGGCCCGAGCATCAGCGTCGCCGTGCCCTCGATGATGTGGTACACCTCGCTCACCTGATCGTGCTCGGCGACCGACTCCGGCGCGGGCGACGCGAGCTTGCCGCGGTGCACGACGCCGATGCCGATGTGCGCCTTGCCGATCTCGACGTCCCGCACCTGCTGATCGGTGAGCTTCTCGGCGATCGCCTTCTTCACGTACGCGTCGATCTCGTCCTTCGGGACGTAGGTGCCCGGACACATCCTGCACGTCGGCTGCGGATCGCCCTGCGCCGCCATCGAGGCCGCCAGGCACGCCGCCGCCATCGCCGCCAGCATCACGTTCCTCATCGCTGCCTCCCTGGTGGTGTGAACGCGAGATACTCCCCGGAGTAGTTGCCGCCGCTCACGGCGACGACGATGTACTGCCGGCCGTTGAGCGCGTAGGTCATCGGCGTGCCCGACTGCTGCGCCGGCATGTAGACGGCGCCCGCCTCCTTCCCCGTCGCCTTGTCGTAGGCGCGCAGCATCGCTCCGCGCGCGCGCCCCGGCACGGTCGTCGCGAGCGGATCGCCGGCGATCACGAGCGTCTTCGTCACGAGCGCGCCGACGGCGCCCGATTGCCCCGTGCGCGGGATCGCGAGCCCCTTGAGCGCCGGATGATTGCGGACGCTGTCGGGCGTCTCGCCGTGCGGCACCTGCCACACGAACTCGCCGCGATCGAGATCGATCGCCGTGATCCGGCCGTAGGGCGGTTTCAGGAGCGGCAGCCCCTGCGGCGAGGCGTTCGCGTTCACCGCGCCGTCGTTGGTCGTCGCCGTCGGCGCGCCGGTCGCGCGCGCCGGCGCCTCGGCGCCGACGTTTTCGCCCGGACCCGACACGTAGCGCACGCCGGTGAGCACGTTGCCCGAGACGTACGGCAGATCGGAGAACTCGCGGCTCGGCGGCGGCAGCAGGCCGAGGATCGGGAACGACGTGAACGACGGGATGTAGGCGATGTGCGTCTCGGGATCGTACGACCCGCCGGGCCAGTTCGTCCCGCCGGAGGATCTGAAGCCGGCGATCGGCCCCTCCGCCCGGCTCACCGGCGGCGGCGTGAAGATCGGCCCGAGCTTGTAGCGCGCGGCAATCTTCACGGCCTCGTCGTGGAGCGCCGGGGTGAAGTCGATCAGGTTGTCGAGCGTGACGCCCTGGTGGTCGTACGGCGGCGGCCTCGTCGGGAAGGGCTGCGTCGGCGACGTCTTCTCGCCCGGCACGTCGGACTGCGCCACGGGGCGCTCCTCGATCGGAAAGATCGGCTCGCCGGTGACGCGGTTGAAGAGATACAGCATCGCCTGCTTGCCCATCACGGCGACCGCTTTCACCGGACGTCCCGCGACCGTGAGATCCACGAGGATCGGCGCGGCCGCGATGTCCATGTTCCAGATCGGATGGTGCACGAGCTGGAAGTGCCACTTGCGCGCGCCGGTCTTGTAGTCGATCGCGACGAGGCTCTCGGCGAACAGGTTGTTGCCGGGCCGCAGGCCGCCGTAGAAATCGGAGCTCGGCGTCTCGACCGGCAGATACGCGAGGCCGAGCTCCTCGTCGGCGGCGATCTGATTCCAGACGCCGACGTTGCCGTTCACCGCCCACGACTCCTTCTCCCACGTGTCGTTGCCGAACTCGCCGGGGCGCGGAATCGTGTTGAAGGTCCACAGGCGCCTGCCGGTGCGCACATCGAAGCCGCGCACGAGCCCTTTGGTGTTGTTGTGCGTCTTCGGCGTGCCGCCTTCGAGGAAGGCCGAGCCGACCATCACGACGCCGTCGCGCGTGACGGCCGGCGTCGAGTGGACGCCGATCTCCCCGGTCACCAGATCGATCGGCTGCTCCTTGCCGAAGACGGCGCCCACCTTCAGATCGACGATGCCGTCGTCGCCGAACGACGGGATGCGCGCGCCGGTGCGCGCGTCCAGCGCGACGAGGCGGTAGCCGGTCGTGATGTAGAAGATCCGCTCGTCGCGGCCGTCGGTCCAGTACGCGACGCCGCGCCCCGAGAGCTGCCGCGGCGCCGCGGCCGCGCGCGCGCCCTCGCGCTCGGCGTGCATCCATTTCAGCTCGCCGGTGGCGGCGTCGAGCGCGACGACGGCGCGCCGCGTGCCGCCGGTCGTGTAGAGCGTGCCCTTCGCCACGAGCGGCGTGCCTTCGAGCTTGAACTCGGGGCGCGGGCCGAGGAAGTCGGTCTTGAAGCGCCACGCGATCTCGAGCGCGTTGAAATTCGCCGCCGAGATCTGATCGAGCGGCGAGTAGTGATGGTTGCGGAGATCGCCGGCGTACGACCGCCACTCGCCGCCCGGCGAGGCGGGCTGCTCGGCGCGGCCGGCGCCGCCGATCCACACCGCCGCGGCGCACGCGGCCGCCGCGGCAACGAGACGCTGCGCGTTCGGAGCCATGACGAGGGATTCTAGCCGGGTACCCGGCCGGGTAAAATGTCGGAATGATCCCGCTCCGGGACGTCATCCCGTCCCGAACGACCCCCTACATCACGGTCACGATCATCGGGTTGAACGCGCTGGCGTGGCTGTTCGAGGTGTCGCTGCCGCACGAGGATCTGAACCAGTTCCTCGCGACCTTCGGCGTCGTGCCGGCGTACTTCGCGTGGCCGACGCTCATCACGTCGATGTTCCTGCACGGGAGCTGGTCGCACGTGATCGGCAACATGTGGTACCTGTGGATCTTCGGCGACAACGTCGAGGACCGCGTCGGACACGGCCGCTTCATCGTCTTCTATCTGCTGTGCGGCGTGGCGGCGGCGCTGGGGCAGGTGGCGGTCGATCCGCAGTCGATGCTGCCGACGATCGGCGCGAGCGGCGCGATTGCCGGCGTGATGGGCGCGTACTTCGTGCTCTACCCGCACTCGCGCGTGCTGACGCTGATCCCCTGGATCTTCATCCAGATCGTCGAGCTGCCGGCGATCTTCCTCCTCGGGTTCTGGTTCCTGATGCAGCTGTTCAGCGCGGGGACGGTCGCCGTCACCGCCGCGTCGCACGGCAGCGGCGGCGTCGCCTTCGCCGCGCACGTCGTCGGGTTCGTCGTCGGCGTGGGAGGGGTGTTCGTGTTCCGGAAGCGCGAGCTCGATCCGTGGGAGCGGCAGGAGTACTACTGACGCCGCAATTGGGAAGTTGGAATTTGGAATGTGGAATTCGTCACGGGCAGACGAGGCGCAGCTTCGGGAAGTACGCGCGGTAGCGGCGCGGATCGCGCGTGAGGAGCGTCATCCCGCTCACCGCCGCGTGCGCGCCGATGAAGAAATCCCGAAGGGGGGAACGCCTCGCTCCGCCGCGCCGTTTGTAGGCGCCGAAGGCCTTCCCCGCGAGGAATGCGGCTTCCCATGGTATCGCTGCGCGCACGAAGTACTCCGAGGGCAGGACGAGCTCGAGCTCCTCGATCGTCTCGAAGCGCACCGAGATCTCGGCATAGATGATTGGATTGATTGCGACACCGCCGGCGTCACACGCGCGTTCGATCATCGCGGCGGACCAGTCGAGCCACTCCTCGTCCTCGTTGAAATCGTCGACCAGCACGTTGGTATCGACGAGCGTGTACGGCAATCAGTCTTCACCGCGCGTCAGGGCCATCAGCTGATCGGTCGTCAGACCGGGCTTCGGCTTCACCCGCCGCATCAGCTCTTCAGGGCTGCCGTGCGCGCGCCGAGGCAGGCCTTAAGGCCTGCGCTACGACAGGCGCGCCACCGATCTGAAAACTGCTGTAGCGCCCCTTATGACTTGGTCCGCAGCTGGGCGCCGATGCGGGCGATCTCGACGAGGATCTTCTCGAGGTCCGCGTCGTATTGATCGGGCGGGGTCTGTTCCTTGCGGGCCTTCAGCTCCTCGAGCTGCATCTCGAGATCGGCGCGCCGGCGCACCAGCGCGGCCTGCGCCGCGTCCGACGGGAGCGTGAGCGGCGCCTCGGGCTCGATGTAGGTGACGCGCGCGACGGCGCCGTCGGCGCTCGCGGGGTTCTGCACCTCGCGGCCGATGCCGGCGCCGGTGTCGTCGAGCAGCGGCCGCTCGGTCGGCAGCGTGCCCTTCTGCTCGAACCACGCGCGCACGCCGGCGCTCGCGAACGTGAACGCCTCCCAGATCGAGACGCGGCCGCTCTTGTCGACGTCCGCGCCCTGCGCGTCGAACGCCTTGACGAAATACTCCGGGAAGACGGTCTCGAACTGCTGCGCCGAGGAGTCGGTGGCCGTCAGCACGACGCGGCCCCGGCCGGCGAGCTTTCGCAGGAACGGAAAGCTGGCGCCGGTCGTGTCGACGAAGACGACGCGGCCCGGAATCGGCTTGACGAGATCGGCCCATTCCGACGCCGACAGATCGGGCCCGACCAGATTGAACTTCGCTTCGTCGCCGTCGAGCGTCGTCCCGTGGCCGATCAGCAGGACGAACAGCTGATCGTCTTTCGTCAGCCGCCTGCGGAAGTCGCCGAGCGCGCGCTGGACGTTCTCGCGCGTCGCCTTCTGGACGCCGTCGCCCTCGGTCTCGGCGAGGACGACGACGCGCTCGGGCGGATAGTGAAACCTGTCGCGCAGGATCCGCGTCATCGCCGTTCGCCACGTCGTGTACTTCTCGGCGTAGGCATCGCCGCCGGCGGCGCCCGTCACGATGAGCGCATATCGATCCCCGGCGAGCGCCGCCGGCGCAAAGGACGCAAAGAGGGCAAAGGCCGCGAAGAACGCCAAGACGGTCCGCGTCATCGCAGTCCCCACCGCCGGCGCAGGATCCACTCGGCCGACAACAGTAAGACGACGAGCGCGAACGCCCACGGCTCGTGCCACAGATCGCGCCGCTCGGGAGCCGCGTTCTGCGGCGTCGACGACTGCAGCCAGCCGACGATGCGCGCGGCGTCGGCGGCGCGCACGTAGCGGCCGCCGGAGTTGCGCGCGACGCGCCGCAGGAACCCTTCGTTCAGCCGCGGATCGGCGAACTCGCGGTCGGCGCCGCCGACGTAGAACCAGCGATCGCTCGCCCCGAGCGACGTCGCGCCGCGCTTGGCCTCCGCGTGCACGCGGTAGAGGCCCGGCTGCTCGGATCCGATCGCCGCGGTGAAGCGGCCGCTGGCCGGATCGGCGTGCCGCAGCTTGATCGTTTCGGCCGCGCCGCCGGGCCTCGTCAACGTGGCGTCGACGACGGCGTCGGGCGCCGGCGCGAACGCCGCGTCGCGCGCGTCGACGTCGACCGAGATCGAGTCGCCGGGCTCGGCTGACGCCGGCACGGTGATCGCCACCGGATCCGGCGCGGACGAAGAGAGCCAGCGCGCCGCCTGGCGCCAGAACAGCTCGTAGGTGCGATCGGAGGACGGCGCGAGCATCTTCCACCGCCACGACGCCTCGCCGGCGAAGACCATCGATCGGCCGCGGCCGTACGGCTGCACGGCCACGACCGGAAAGACCCCGCCGCCGGGCGCGGTGGTGAGCGCGAGAATCGTCGCGCCGGGCCGCGGGCCGCCGACCGTCGCGCTCGCGGCGAGCGCCGGCAGCGCCGACCAGACGCGGCGCGTCTCGTCGACCGACGCGCCGATGCGCATGATCGGATGCAGCTCGCCCTCGGGCGTGAGCGTGAGCTTGTTGTGGGCCGGCAGATCGATCGATCCGAGCGAGGCGCGCACGAGGCCGCCCCGGCGATCGTTCATCTCGAGCGGCAGCACTTCTTCGAGCGGCGTGCCGGCGAGGCCGCGCTGCGAGAACGATCGGCCGCCGAACACGAGCAGGCCGCCGCCGCGCTCGGCGACGAAGTCGGCCGCCATCGCGAGCTGCGCGCGCGAGAAGAAGTCGCCCTCGACGTTCGCGATCGCGAGCGCGTCGTACGCGTACAGCTGCTCGCGCCTGGCCGGGAAGCCGCTCGTGAGCGCCGCGGAGCGGCCGGCGCCCGCCTGCACGAAGAACGTGTCCTGCCCCTCGCCGTTCTTGCCCTTGCGCGTCACCGAATCGATCTCGAGCCCCGAGTCGGCGGCCCAGGCGCGCGTCACGAAGCTGTGCTCGAAGCCCGGCGCGCCCTGCACGATCAGCAGACGCCGCTTCCGCCCGGCCGGGCTGACGAGGACGCTCCGCGTGTTGTTCTCGGCGACCGGCTCGGCCGGGTCGCGCGGAATCTCCGCCGTGAACACCGTCGGGTTCAGCAGATCGGGCGAGACCGTGAACACCTCGTCGATCGGCGATCCGTCGGCCGGCGGCACGATCCGGCGCGTGTCGAGGAGCTGCCCGTTGCCGAGGACGCGCAGCGTGAACGGCGTGCGGCCGAAGCCGGTGCTGACCGCTGTCACGTGCAGATCGACCGACGCATGATCGAGCCTGGGATCGCCGGCGGCGAGGCCGAGCACCTCGCGATCGCGCGGGCCGTCGGGCGATCCGATGCCGACGGCGAACACCGGCGGCCCGCCGTCGGACCCACTTGACCCACCCGACCCACCCGACCCACCTCCACCCGTGTCGCCGCCGTCGGACAGGAGCACGATGCCGGCGACACGCTGGCCGCGATAGCGCTCGCGAATCGCGGCGATGGCGCCGGCGAGATCGGTGCGGCGCGCGTCGGCCGAGAGCGCGTCGGGCTTCGCGGGCGCGAGGCGGTCGCCGACGCTGTAGATCTCGCTGACGAAATGCGACGAGAGCGCCGGCCCCAGCTCGGTCGTCAGGAGCTTCGCCGCGCGCGCGAGCCGCGTCTGGCCGTCGGCGTCGGCGAGCCGCATGCTGCGCGAGACGTCGACGAGCACGGGGACGATCGCGTCGCGCGCGCTCGCCGGCGGCAGGATCGCGATCGGCCGGAACAGGAAGAGCACCAGGGCGACGAGCGCGACGGCGCGCAGCGCGACGAGCAGCCCCCGCTGCGCGCGCGTGAGCGGCGACAACGGACGTCTGTACTCGAAGTACACGAGCGCCGCGATGGCCGCGGCGAGCGCGGCGGCGAGCCACCAGGGAAGCGGATACGCGAAATGCATGAATCAGTCGGCAGTCGGCAGTACGTAGGCGACGGGCTTTAGCCCGTCGCTCTGCCGGCCTGAAGGCCGGCCGCTACGTACAAACGAAATGCGCTCTTACTCACCAGCTCAGGGCTTCTTCTTCGACGCGATCGCCTTGAAGTAGCTGTCGACCTGCTTCTGGTATTCGGCCGGCGGCTTGTCGTCGGCGCCGGCGGCGAGCCGATCCTTGGCCTGCTTCGCCTGCAGCTTCTTCGAGATCGTCGCTTCGGCGTTCTCGAGCGCCTGCGTCGCCTGCCGGCGCATCTCCTCCCACTTCGCGAAGTCCTGCTTGAACGCCTCGGTGCCGGGGGCCGAGAGCGTCATGCGATCGGCGCCCTCGAAGGTGAAGCCGCCGCCGCCACCGCGCGCGAAGCTCGGATCGTCGCGGCGCATCTGGTCCATGAAGTCCTTCGCGTCCTGAAGCCGACGCTGGTACTCGTCGCGCAGGCGCGCGAGATCGGTGCCGGAGCCTCCGGCGCCGCTCGCCTGGCCCTGGCCGGGCGTGCCGCTCTCGCTTGCCGGCTTGTCGCCGCTCTCCTGGCCGGCGCCGCCCGTCCGTCCCGCGCGCCCGGCGCGGCCGGCCTGCCCGCCCTGCCCCGCGTCGGCGAGCTGCCGCGCGGTGCTGTTCAACTTGTCGCGCAGCTCCTGCGCGCGCGCGCGCTGATCGGAGAGCTTCTGCGACTCGCCGTCCTGCGCGCCGGTGGCCGACGCGAGGCGATCGGCGACCTTGTCGAGCGCGCGCGCGAGCTCCTGCTGCGCGCCCGCCTGCGCGCGCGGATCGTCGCTCACGCGCGAGGCCGTGTTGCCGCGCCCGCCTTTCGGCTCCTCGGTCGCCGCGCGCATCGCGTCGGAGGCCTGCTGCATGCGGTCGGCGACCTTCTGCCGCTCGATGTCCTTCGCCGCCTCCGCCGCGACGCCCCCGGCACTGTTCGTCCCGCGTGCCTGACTGCCGACTGCCGACTGATTCGAGGACTGACTCGAGCTTTCACCTCCGGCGGCGGCTTGCTTCAGCGACTGCTCGAGCCTCCGCGTCCGCTCGGCGAGGCGCTCTTCCTCGCCCGCGAGCCGCCGCACGGTGTCCTTCGCCGCGTCGCCCTGGCCGGTCTTTGCGAGCTCGGATGCGATCTGCCGCTGCGCGTCGGCGAGCTGCCGCGCCTCGAGCTGCATGTCGCCGAGCGCGCGCCGCCGGTCGTCGGGGCGCGCCGACTCGAGCCGCTGCTGCAGCTGCCGCAGCGCGTCGAGCGCGCTCTTGCCGCGCGCGCTCGCCTGCGCCGGATCCTGGCGGCGCAGATCGTTCGCCGCGCTGCGCATCTCGTCGGTCGCGTCGCGCAGACGCTGGCTCGCGTCGCCGCCCTGCCCGGCCTGCCCGGTCTGCCCTGCCTGGCCCGCCCGACCCGCCTGACCGGCCTGCCCTGTCTGACCCGTCTGCCCTGCCTGGCCCGCCTGGCCCGTCTGGCCTGACCGACCGTCCTGGCCGCGCTGGCCGCGTTGTCCCTCGCTGCCGCTCTGCGGCTTGCCCGCCTGCATTTGCCGCGCGAGCTCCTCGGCCTTCTGCCGCAGCTCGAGCTGATCGCGCGTCAGCTTCTCGAGCTCGCGGCGCAGCTCCTCTTCCGTCATCTGCGCGCGCTTCTGCGCGAGCTCCTGCTGCTTCTTGAGCAGCTCGTCCTGCCGCCGCGCGAGCTCCTTCACCTTGTCGAGCGCGCTCTGGTTCGGATCGTCTTTCTGCTCGGCGGAGGACTTCGTCTCGTAGTTGGTCTGCTGCGCCTTCTGGAGCTCCTTGTCGAAGAGCGCCGACATGTCGTAGTTGCTGCGGTTGTTGCCGGCGCCGCTGCCCGCCTGCTGACGCGACACCTCGCGCTTTTTCACGTCGGCCTGCGCCTTGAGCAGGCGATCGAGCGCTTCCATCTCGGGCGGGAGCGCGTCGCCGGTCTTCAGCGCGTCGAGCGATTCGACGGCGTGGCCCATTGCGTCAGCGGCCGCCGTCATCTGATCTTCCTCGGGAAGCGTCTGGCCCGCCTTCAGCTCCGGCGCCGGCGGCGTCGGCGGCGGCTGCCCGCCGCGGCCGCGCTGCGGCTGCCGCCGCCGCGGATCCCTCATCGTCGATTCGCGGAACGTGCTGGAGGTCTGCTCGACGCGCGTCTTGAGCTCGGCTTCCGCGCGCGCGACCGAGTGCACGTCCTGCTCGGACCTGGCGCCCTTGGCCGATCGCGCGCGGCGATCGAGCTTCCACGTCGCGACGACGATCTCCTTCTGCGCGTTGACGAGATCGTCGATGCCGTTCTGGCCGCCGCCCGGCATGCCGCCCTGGCTCTGCGCCAGCGCGAACTCCTGCTCGTACGGCTTCACCTCGAGGAAGAAGATGTCGCTGCGCGCTTCGTTCGGCCGCGTGCCGCGCGTGAGGTCGCGCGCGCGCACGTAGTACGAGATGAAGTCGCCGGGCTGGACGTTCAGGTCCTCGAGGAACAGCGTGTGGCGGCCGGTCACCGCGGCGCTGCCGCGCGGAATCGCGAGCGGAATCGCCTTCTCCGCCGTGCCGCGCACCGAGTAGACCAGATCGAGGCGATCGATGCCGTAGTCGTCCTCGGCCTGCGCTTCGACGTCCACTTCCTCGAGCCGCGTGACCGATCGATCCGACGCCGGCTTGAGGATGCGCACCTCGGGCGGACGATCCTCGAGGATCCGGATGAAGTATTCCGTGTCGCCGCCGTTCGCCATCCCCTCGCGATCGGCGAGCGCGACGCGGTACGAGTTGTCGTCGGCGACCTTGAGCGACGCCGTCAGCTCGGTCGGCGCGTCGGCGTGCAGCGGAATCGCCGCGCCCTGCGCGAGCGCGAGGCGCCCTTCGGCGGCCGGCCGATCGGTGAAGACGTGCAGCCGGACGTCGGTGCCCGCCGGCGCGTAGATGTCGCCGCTGTCGGCTTCGGTCCGCGGCTCGAGGCGCAGCCCTTCGGGATACGTGTAGTCGACGTCGATGCGCGCGACGCGCGGCGGATACGCGACGGTGACCTCGTAGGTCGGCGACGTCAGCATGCCGGCGACGACGCGGTACTTGAAGCCGGCGCCGACCGACGGCATCGCCGTGCGGAACGCGCCGTTGTCGGAGGCCATGTCGGCGGCGCGCCAGCGATCGCCGTCCGCGATCTGCAGCTGCGCGATGACGGGCGCGCGGCTGCCGACGAGCCGCGCCTCGATCGTCAGCGGCGATCCGGTCTTGATCCGCGCGTTGCCGGGCTTCACGTCGAGCGTCGTGCGCGCGGGGAAGAGCGTCAGCGACGCGGCGTCGGCCGCCTCGCGCGCCGGCCCGCGCGCGGCGAAGAGCACGATGCCGAGCGCGATCGCGGCGGCGGCAGCCTGGAGCGCGGCGCGGCGCAGCGCGCGCGCGGAGACGATCGTGTCGACGTCGATCGCCGAGGTCCGGCGCGCGGCGTCCGCGAGCATCGCGTCGGCAAACGCCGGCGCGGCGCTGCTGCGCTCGGCGACATCGACGGCCGTGACGAGACGATCGTCGAGCGACGGCGCGCGCTCTTCGATGAAGCGGGCGATCCGGGCGTCCTTCGGCGCGCGGCGCAGCGGCCACAGGCACACCGCGAGCGACGACGCGGCGACGACGAGCGCCGCCGCCGCAAGCGCCATCAGCAGCGCGGGCGCCCCTGCGGTCCACCGCGAGGCGAGAAGCGCGGCGCCGATCGCGAGCGCGGCGACGAGCGATCCGCGCACGACCGCCTGCAGCGCGCACAACGCCCGCCACCTCATGCGCACCGCATCGATCAGCGTCTTAATCTGCGGGTAATGCTCCATCGGACACCCAGTCGAGTTCAGCGTTCAGAGTTCAGCGTTCAGGGTTCTTGTTCTCGTTCTCGTAATGGTTCTCGTTCTCGTAATGGTTCTCGTTCGCGTAATGGTTCTCGTTCGCGTTCGGTTCTCGTTCGCGTTCGGGCTCTCGTTCCGGTTCTCGTTTTAGGTTCTCGCGGCTACGCGGTTCGAGCCGCGAGAAGCCCTTCGACGGCGAGCAGCACGGCCATCAAGCCGAGCGCGTACTGCCAGAGATGCTGCCGGTCTTCCTGCTGGCGCGCCTCGACCCGGCCTTCGGCGCCGGGCTCGTCCTTCAGCCGCGTGACGGCCGATCGGAAGTCGTCCACCGACAACCGCCCCGCATCGCTCTCGCGCGGATCGACGTTGACGACGATCCGCCGCGGCGCGCTGCGGCCCGCGTCGGCGACGGTCGCGACGCCCGGCGCCTTTTTCACGCCGGCCGGCGCGTCCGCCACCAGATAATCCCACGCGTGCGCGCGCGCGCTGGCCAGGTAGCGCACGATTTCGTGCAGGAACGGCACGAAGGTCGCGTGCAGCGGGAAGTCGCTCCACTTGTTGTCGAGATCCGACGCGAGCACCAGCGCCCGGCCGTCGCCGGCGGGACACTCGAGGAACGCCGTGTCGCCGGTCGTGAAGCGCGCCAGCGTCTGGCAGCCGGCGCCGGCGATCTTCGACGCGTTCTGGAACTTCACGAGGCCGAGCGTCGCGCCGTTGCCGGCAAACGCCTGGAACACCGGATGGCGAACGTCGGCCGGCGCGAGCGTCCGCGCGGCGGGCTTCGCGACGGGCGCCGCGACGCGCAGCGTCGATCCGGCGCCGAGCACGTCGGCGACGATGTCGCCGTCGACCTCCGGGCCGGCCGCGACGAGCAGGCCGCCGCCGCCGCGAACGTAGGCCGAGAGAATCTCGCGGCCGCGCCGCTCGAGGCCGCGCGTCGAGAGCAGGAACACCGCCGCGTGCGGCTGGATGCGATCGTCGGTCCACGAGGAGAGCTGCGCGCCGCTGACGTTCACGACCTGGAAGGCGGCAGTGCCCGGCGCGCCTGCCGCAAGCGCATGCTGCACGTAGAACGCGTCGCGCGCCGGATCGCCCGATCCGGTGACGACGAGCACCGACGGCCGGCTGCCGCCGCCGATGAGCGCATAGCGCACGTTGTCGGCCGCGATGCCGTCGGGATCGTCGACGGCGACCGCTGCGACGCCGCCACGGGGCGCGCCGGCGAACGTCGCCTCGCCCGACTGGTTCGCGCCGAGCGGCACACGCGCGTCGCCCGCGGCGCGGCCGTCGATCGTCAGGTGCAGGCGCGCGTCGCGCGCGCGCGCGCCGGCGTTGTGCACCGTGGCGACGATGCGATCGGGCAGCGGACGGACCTCGGTGACCGCGAGGTTCGGCGGCAGCGCGCCGACGTCCGCCACCTCGATCGCCGCGCCCTCGGGCACGGACACGCGATCGCCGGCGTCCCACCCGTTCTCCTGCAGATCGGTGACGACGACGATCGTGCCGCGGCGTCCCGCGATCTGCTGCGACGCCGCCGACAGCGCAGCGCGGTAGCGCGTTGCGCCGAAGCCCGGGGCCGCCTCGTCGATCGCCGACGCCGCGAGCACCCGATCGCTGCCGGCCTTCATCACGATCCGCGCGTCATCGTCGAACGTGACGACGCTGACGAGATCGCCGGCCGGCGCGCGCGCGATCGCGTCCTTCGCCAGCTGGCGCGCGCGCGCGAAGCGGCCGGGCGCCGACATGCTGTACGACGTGTCGAGCGCGACGGACGTGACGCCGGTGGAGGCCGAGGCGGCGCCGCTCGCGAAGAAGGGGCGCGCGAAGGCGAGCGCGAGGAGCACGAGCGCGGCCACACGCAGCGCGAGCAGAATCAGCTCGCGCAGGTGCCGCCGCTGGGTGTGCTCGACCGGCGCCTTCTTCAGGAGCTTGACCGCCGCGAACCGCACGCGCGCCTCCGGCTCGCGCTTCAGCAGATGCAGCACGATCGGGATGGCCGCGGCCGCGGCGCCCGCGAGAAAGATCGGCGCGAGGAAGCTCACAACGCCCTCGACCTCGTGGACAGGTACGAGAGCAGCGCGAGCTCGAGCGGCCGGTTGGTGTCGAGCAGCTGGTAGTCGATGCCTTGAGCGCCGAGATCGCGGCGGTAGCGCTCGATGAGCGCGCCGATCTCGCGCAGGTAGTGATCGCGCACGGCGCCGGGCACCGCCATGATCTCTTCGTTCGTCTCGAGATCCTCGAAGCGCGTGGCGCGATCGAACGGGAACTCGATCTCGTCGTGATCGAGCACGTGGAACACGATGACATCGATGCCGCGGAACTGGAAGTGCTTCAGGCCGCGGATCACCTCATCGGGATCGTCGAGCAGATCCGAGATCAGGACGACGATGCCGCGCTTGGTGAGCGTGTTGGCGAGCTGGTGGAGCGGCTTGGAGACGTTGGTTTCGCGCGCCGTCCGCAGACGGTCGAGCGTGACGAGCAGCGCCGTCAGGTGGCCCGGGCGCGCGCTCGCGGGCAGCATCGAGACGATGTCCTCGTCGAACGCCGTCAGACCGACCGCGTCGCGCTGCCGGTTCATCAGGTAGGCGAGCGACGCCGCGAGCACCGCGCCGTACTCGAACTTCGTCATGCCGTGGTGCGAGCCGTAGCCCATCGATCCGCTGACGTCGAGCAGCAGATGGCAGTCGAGGTTGGTCTCCTCCTCGAACTTCTTGATGTAGTAGCGGTCGCTGCGCGCGTAGACCTTCCAATCGATCGTCGAGAGGTCGTCGCCGGGAATGTACTGACGGTACTCGGCGAATTCGACGCTGAAGCCCTTGAAGGGGCTGCGGTGGAGGCCGGAGAGAAAGCCCTCGACGATCGTCCGCGCCTTGAGCTCGAGCGTGCCCAGCCGCGCGACGACCGCCGGATCGAGGAACGGGCGGTCGTGCGCGGTCCAGGGCGCCATCTACATTCCGCTCTTCGGCAGCGGCACGGCGTCGAGCAGCCGATCGATGATCGCGTCCGAGTTGATGCGCTCGGACTCGGCGTAGAAGTTGGTCATGATCCGGTGCCGCAGGATCGGCTTGGCGAGCGCCTGGACGTCCTTGATCGACACGTGATAGCGCCCGTGCATCAGCGCGCGCGCCTTCGCGCCGCGGACGATCGCCTGCGAGCCGCGGAGCCCCGCGCCCCACTTCACCCACTTGTCGATGAAGTCGAGCGCCCCCTCCTGCCCGGGACGCGACGCGCTCACGAGGCGTACCGTGTAGCGCGCGATCTCCTCGGCGATCACGACCTGCCGCGCGAGCTCCTGGAACTGCAGGATGTCGCTGCCGTTCAGAATCCGCTCCGGCGCCACCCGCGCCTCGCCCGTCGTCTGCGTGACGACGGTGACCTCGTCGTCTTCGCTCAGGTAGCGGATGACGACGTTGAACATGAAGCGATCGAGCTGCGCCTCGGGCAGCGGGTAGGTGCCCTCGAGCTCGATCGGGTTCTGCGTGGCGAGCACGAAGAAGGGGCGCTCGAGAGGATACGTGCGGCCCGCGGCGGTGACGTGGTACTCCTGCATCGCCTCGAGCAGCGCCGCCTGCGTCTTCGGCGGCGTGCGGTTGATCTCGTCGGCGAGGATGATCTGCGCGAAGATCGGCCCCTTCACGAACCGCAGGCGCCGCGTGCCCTGCTCCTCGTCGAGGATCTCGGTGCCGGTGATGTCCGACGGCATCAGATCGGGCGTGAACTGGATCCGCTTGAAGTCGAGATCGAGGATGTCGGCGAGCGTCTTGATCAGCAGCGTCTTCGCGAGTCCGGGCACACCGGTGATCAGGCAGTGGCCGCCGGTGAAGAGCGCGATGAGCACCTGCTCGACCACCTCGTCCTGGCCGACGATGACCTTGCGCAGCTCGGCGAGAATGCGCCCTCGACCCTCGGCGACTTTTTCAGCGCTGACGGGGGCGACCGACAAGTCCATGTGCGTCCTTAATGCGTGAGGGCGTAAACGATCTCGTTGATGCCCATGCGATAGGCCATCGCGGTGTACTTGATGTAGCCCGGATACTCCTCGGCGTTGGACCACTCCCAGCCGTCGCCCATGTCGGTGTTCCAGTTGATGAACATCATCGGGCGGCCGCTGTCGTCGAGGATCGTGCGGAGGTGCGGGACGACGCCGCCCTTCTCCCACGATCGCCCGGCGAGGAAGGAACCGAGGCCGGCGACCTGCGGGTACGCGTCGATCTTGTAGAAGCAGCTGAACACCGGGTGGTCCTTCGGCACCTCGACGATCTCGCGGTCGGGGAACAGGCGCTTCATCTCGCGCGCGAAGTTGTCCCAGTCGAACGGGCCGTGGAAGTCGTCGAAGTACGCCGACCCGCCGCGCAGCAGGAACTCGCGCAGGATCGGGAGATCGCTGTCGAGCATCTTCAGGTTGCCGGGCTCGACGAAATAGATCCACGGATTCTGGAAGAGGCGCGGATCGTCGAGCGACATGACGATCGGCTCCTCGACCTGAATCGCCGTCGCCGTCTTCACGCGGCGCGTGAGGTTCTGCTCGGCGGCGGGCGCGTCGATGTACCACGGCTCGCCGTAGAAATCCTGCGCGACGTGCGTCCCTTCGGTCGTGAAGTGGTACTTGATGCGAACGAAGCGCCACTGCAGCCCGGCGAAGCGATCGTCGGGCGCCGACGGCAGCTGCGCGCCGACGCGCGGCTGCAGCACCGGCGTCAGCACGAACGCCAGGAGCAGCGCGGCGGCCGGCGCGGCGCGGCGGATCATTTGTCGCCTCCGCCGACGATCTTGAGCAGCAGGTCCTGCGCGCGCTCGTAGTTGGGCGCGATCTCGAGCGCGGCGAGCGTCTGCTTCTTCGCCTCGGCGCGCTTCCCCGCCTTGAAGTAGCTCTCGGCGAGATCGGTGTACGCGGCGGCGCGATCGACCGGGCCGAGCGCGATCACCGCGCGGAACTCGCGCGCCGCGGCGTCGGCGTCGTTTTTCTGCAGCGCGAAGCGGCCGAGCGCGGTGTGCGCCTCGGGATCGAACGGATCGATCGCGGCAATCCGCTCGTAGACCGGCGCGAGCTTCGCCGGCTCCTCGGCGCCGTTCTCGCGCAGCATGCCGGCGAGCTTGCGCGCGGCCTCGACGTTGTTGAAGTCGACGCCGACGAGCGCCGTCAGCTCCGCGATCGCGCGCGCCGTGTCCTTCTTCTCGAGCGCGATCGCGGCCATCTCCGCGTGCGGGCTGTCGCGGCCGGCCGCCGTCGGCACGAGCGCCGCCGCGCGCGCGAAGGCCTGCATCGCTTCGTCGGTCTGCCCCTCCTTGCGCAGCGCGCGGCCGAGCGCCATCTGCACCGGGAAGCTGTTCGGGTTCGCGCCGGCCACCGTCTTCATCGCGGCCGACGACATCTTCATCATCTCGTCGACGCCCGGCGGCACCGCCATCGCGCGGCGCATCGCGCCGAACTTCTTCTCGATCATCTGGTCGAAGCCGGCCTGCATCCGTTCGAAGTCGATGTTGAACGCCGCCTTCAGCGCGGCGTCGGTGTCCAGGCCCTGGCTGAAGCTCCGGAGCAGCTTGTTCAGCCCCGCCTGCCCGTACTCGTTGACGATATGCTCGACGACGAGCGAGCCCTCGTAGTAGGCGAGCGAGATCGTCTTCGGATCCTGGAACGCCGCGTTCAGATCCTTCAGCTTCAGCGCTTCGCCGCGATTGAGCAGGCCGGCGAACATCAGATCCATGTCGCGGCGCCACTCGGGGCGCGCGCGCGTCTCCTCGAACTCCGAGGTGCCCTCGGTGAGCCACCGCGGCACGCGCTGGTTCGACATCTGCAGCGTGATGACGTGCCCGAGCTCGTGCCACAGCGTCGCTTCCCACTGGAAGTCGCCCGGCGGGCGCGCCTTCGGCGAGTCCATCCCGACGACGCGGCCGAAGCAGACGCCGAGGGCGCCGATCATGCCGGGCAGCCCCAGCGTGCGCACGGCGAAGTCGTCGTGGCGCGGGAAGATCTCGATGAGGATCGGACCGCGCGGCGCGAACTCGTAGCGCGCCGACATCGTGTTGAGCGCCTGGTGCGCGAGCGCCATCGCGTACTCCTGCAGCACCGGCGCCTCGTCCTTGGGCATGCGCAGGATCAGATCGCCGTCGCGCACGGTGACGAACTGATCGAGGCGATCCATCATCTGCAGGAGGTTGTAGGTGAGCGTGTTGTACGGGTCGGCCTTGAAGGACGCCTCGAGCGCCGTGCGCGCGCCCGCCTCGTCGCCGGTGCGCAGCAGCTGGACGCCGAGATCGGTGAGCGCGCGGTAGTTCTTCGGATCGAGCGCGAGCGCGCGGCGCGTGAGCTGCACCGCTTCGTCGAAGCGGTAGTTGTGCGCGGCGAGCTCGCCCGCCGCCAGATACACGTCGCCGTAGTTCGGCGCGATGGCGAGGGTCTTGGCCGCCTCCGCCTCGAACTCCTGCGTCTTGTCCTCGACGAAGGCGAGCGCGGCGCGCATCGCAAGCGCGTCGAGGCTCGACGCGTTGACGGCGAGCGCCTGGTCGATCGCCTGGCGCGCCTCGTCGTTGTGGCCCGCGTCGGCCGCCTCGCCGGCGAGGAACAGCTGCGCCTCCACTGACGAGCGGTTCACGTCGAGCGCCCGCCTGGCGAGGTTGATCGCCTGCGGCGGGTTCTCCTCCTCGAGCGTCCTCGCGGCGCCGATGAGCGCCGGCGTCCACTGCGCGTCGGCCTGCAGCGCCGCCTGGAACGACTTGAGCGCGTCGGTCTTGTTGAACTTCTCGAGGAACAGCTCGCCCCAGCCCGTCTGAATCGCCGGATCGTTCGGGACGCCGCCGGCGGCTTCGCGGTACGCCGCGTTGGCTTCCTCGAAGCGCCCGAGCGCGCGGAGCGCGCGCGCGCCGCGCGCCACCTCCAGCGGATCGTTGCTCGTGTCGGCGAGCGTGGCGACCTTCTCGAGGATCGCGGCGGCATCATTGCGGCCGAGCATCTTCTGGAGCAGCCCGAGCTCCAGCGCCGCATCGCTTTGCGACGCTCGAGCGATGACCGGGCGAAGCATGGCTTCAGCGGCGTCGTAGCGGCCGCGGGCGATCGCGGCCCGCGCCTTCAGCGCGACGGCGGCCGGGTCGCGCGGATCGAGCTTGTCGGCGGCCGCTTCCACTTCGTCGTACCGGCCTTCGTTGAGGGCGCGGACGGCGGCCTGCAGCGGCGTTGCCGGGCGGCGCGGCGCCTGAGCCGTGCCGTACGACGGCAGCACGAGGAACGCAAGCGCGGCTCCGAGGAGCGAGAGAGAAGTCCGGCTCATTCCGATTCGTATTATAGGCTGCAAGCGCGGTGCCGCCGGGCTGGGGATTGGGGCGCGAGACGGCGCTCTTTATTCGCCCGTCCACATCACACTCAGAATCACAAATCACTCCGCCCCAATCCCAATCCCAAATCCCCAATCCCCCCAATCCCCAATCCCTAATCCCCAATCCCCCTCTTAGACGGCCGGGAGGCCGGCGAGGCCGTGGCGAGCATCCGCTCCTCGACGGCGACACGTTTGACGAGCAGGGCGCCGAAGGCGGCGATCGCCAGCGGTCCGGAGACCACCGCGGCGGTCATCAGCGCTACACCGGCCAGCTCACCAACGACGGCGATGTAGTTCGGGTGCCGCAGCCACCGGTACGGGCCGCGGGCGACGAGCGCCACGCCGGGGACGACGAGGACGCGGAAGGTCCAGAAGGGGCCCAGGGAGACAATTGCCCACCATTTGAGCGCTTTGGCGACGGCGAAGACCGCCACGCCGGCGGCCAGCGCCCGCGGCGGCGCGCCGCGCCGCAGCGCCCCTTCGATCAGCATCGCCGCGAACGCGGCCGGATACGCCACCCGCATCACGCCGTAGACATCGTCGGGCGGTTCGATGCCGCCGCGCGCGCGCTGCGCGCGCTCGTTCCGTCGTGCGCGCAGCGATTCAATCGCCATCAGGAAGAAGACGACGATGCCGAGGGCAACCATCGTCATCCTGCGGCGGTGCCGCAGTCGCCGGCGCGCGCGATCACCGCTCGCATGATCGCCGGCGCGATGCGCGCGCCGACCGCGGCGGCGCCGACGGCGTGGGGCGACGCGACGAGGGCGCGGAGCGCGCGGTTGAACCGCCACTTGCCGCCGAACTCGCGCGCGCGGGCGGAGGCGTGCGCTGCGTGAACGCCGCGCCAGCCGCGCGCGAGCGCGTCGAGCGCGGCGGCGGCGGCGAGCTCGCCGCCGCGAACGGCGAAGCGCAAGCCGTCGCCCGTCATCGGATCGACGAAGCCGGCGGCGTCGCCGGCGAGCAGCAGGCCGTCCACGGCGGCGGCCGCCGCGTCGACGGCGAGCGGACCGAGGACGACGGGCGGCGCGATCATGCGCGCGGCGGCGGCGCGCTCGCGCAGCATCGGATCACGCGCGAGCTCGCGCGCGAGGAGCGCCCCGGGGTCGGCGAGCTCGGGATCCGCGGCGCCGGACGGCTTCACGAGGCAGACGTTGGTGAGCCCGCCCGGCACCGGCGCGACGCCGATGTACCGCCCGCGGCGCACGTGCATCTCGCCAAAACACGACGGAATCGCCGCATTGGTGCCAGGCACCTGGCTGGCACCGGACGGGGGCGCGAAGCTCTCGAAGTACGCGCCGATGGCCCAGCGACGCGGACGCGCGGGATGACGCGCGAGGCCGAGGCCGAAGGCGAGTGTGGAATGGCGGCCATCGGCGCCGATGACGACCGGTGCAGAAATTGCCACGTCGCGCCCGCCGCGCGCCACGACGACCCCGGTCGCGCGACGCTCGGGACCGCGCTCGTCGACGACCGCACGCCGGACGACCACGCCCGGCTCGAACTGACACCCGGCGCCGATCGCCTGCTCCAGCAGCATCCAATCGAGATCCCGCCGCAGGATCGCGCGGCCGGACACGCCGTCGGGATACGGCCCGCGGACGACGACGCCGCGCTCCCCCGTCAAGAGCATCCCGTCCACGCGCAGACCGCGCCGTTCGATGTCGCCCGCGATGCCGAGCGCGCGCAGCCGCGCGAGCGTCCCCGGGTTCACCGTGTCGCCGCACAGCTTGTCGCGCGGAAACGTCGCGCGATCGACGATGCGCACGCGCGCGCCGGCGCGCGCGAGCATCAGGCCGGCGACCGAGCCGGCCGGTCCCGCGCCGACGATCACGACGTCAGGCCCGCCCAATGACGATCGCGCTGTTCTTGGATCCGAAGCCGAGACAGTTGCAGAGCGCCGCTTCGACCTCCGCGGCGCGCCCGCGATTGGGAATCACGTCGAGATCGCACGCCGGGTCCGGCTCGAACTGATTGATCGTCGGCGGCAGGAACCCGCGCGCGAGCGCGAGCGACGCCGTCACGACGCCCGCCGCGCCCGACGCGCCCTGCGGATGCCCGATCATCGACTTCACCGACGATCCGGCGAGCCGCTCGGCGTGCGCGCCGAACACCTGCCGCACGCAGCGCGACTCGACGGCGTCGTTCAGCTGCGTGGAGGTGCCGTGGAAATTGACGTAGCCGATGTCCTCGCGCCGCCGGCCGGCGCGCTCGACCGCCTGCGTCATGGCGCGGATGATCTCGGCGCCGCTCGGCGCCATCTGCACGCGGTGGTACGCGTCGCACGTCGACGCGTAGCCGTCGATCGACGCGTAGATCGTGGCGCCGCGCGCCCGCGCGCGATCCTCGCGCTCGAGGACGACCATCCACGCGCCCTCGCCGAGGACGAAGCCGTCGCGCCGCCGGTCGAACGGCCGCGACGCCTCCTCGGGCCGATCGTTGTGCGCGAGCGACACCGCCTTCATCCGCGCGAAGCCGAAGATCATGCCGGGCGTGACGCACGCGTCGGTGCCGCCCGAGAGGATCACCTCTGCCTCGCCGCCGCGCAGCAGCGCCGCGGCGTAGCCGATCGCGTCGGTCGAGCTCGTGCAGCCGCACGACAGCACGTGGCTGACGCCGCGCAGCCGGAGCGAGATCGAGATCTCGCTCGACACCATGCCGACAATCGACACCGGGATCGCGTACGGCGTCACCTTGCGCCCGCGCTCGACGAAGAAGTCGTAGTACTGCCGCTCGCCGACGTCGATGCCGCCGCCGCCGCTGCCGATCACGACGCCGGCGTCCGGCTCGCCGACAGCCAGCCCCGCATCCGCCCACGCCTCGCGCGCCGCGATGACGCCGATGAGCGCCGCGCGCGAGTAGCGCTTCGGATCCGCGCGGTACTCGGGATCCCACACGTCGTCGCCGTCGAGCGGCGGGACGTCGTCGATCGTGACGCCGGTGACCGGCGCGGCGACGCGGCATCCGAGGTCCGACGCGTCGAACTCCGTGATCGCGCGCGTCGCGCTGCAGCCGCGGCTGATCGACTGCCAGAAGCGCTCGCGGCCCACGCCGTACGGCGAGACGACGCCGATGCCGGAGACGACGATCCGCGGCCCCCCTGAGTGACGCATGTCGTTATAGTAGCCCCGACGTGGCGCGGCGTGCGTGGTTGTGGATCGGCGGCGGCGTCTTCTGCGCGGCGCTCGCGTGGTGCGCGTGGTGGTATCTGTTCGTTCTCGGACGAATCGACCGGCCCGGCGGCGGCGCCTCGGCGCTGATCCTCGACGCGGCGATCTTTTCCGTGTTCGCGCTGCACCACAGCCTGTTCGCGCGGGATTTCGCGAAGCGATGGTTCGCGCGCCTGACGCCGCAGCTCGTCCGATCGGTCTACGTCTACGCCGCGAGCCTGCTGCTCATCGCGGCCTGCGCGCTGTGGCGGCCGATCGGCGGCGAGCTCTATCGCGCGAGCGGCGCCGCGGCGATCGCGCTCGGCGCCATCGAGCTCGGGGGCGTCGCGCTCATCGCGCGCTCCGCGGCCCGCATCGATCCGCTCGAGCTCGCCGGGATTCACGCGCCGCGCGCCGGCGGACCGCTCATCACCGGCGGCCCGTACCAGATCGTACGCCACCCGCTGTATCTCGGATGGGTGCTCGCCGTCTTCGGGACGCCGCACATGACCGGCGATCGGCTGGCGTTCGCGGCGCTGTCGACGGCGTACCTCGCGCTCGCCGTGCCGTTCGAGGAGCGATCGCTCGCGCGCGACTTCCCCGCCGAGTACGAACGCTATCGACGCGCCGTACGCTGGCGCATCGTGCCGTTCATCTATTGAAGCGCGAGTCCTCGTCGGCCCCGCCGGGCGCCGGCCCGACGGCGCCGGCGCTCTTGTCGATGAAGACCATGGAGTGCTGGGACGGAATGTCGAATTTCTTCCCGCACGTCTTGCACGTCACCGCATCGTCGACGCGGATCATGTAGTCGCGCAGCTTGGCGTACAGCGCGCGGTCCCGGTCGTCGGCGCCGTGCGGCAGCCGATCCTTGCGCGTGCGCACGACCCAGCGCATCTGGTACTCGTTGGTGCGGCGGCACCGCGGGCAGGTGAGCTTGTCGGCGCGCGTCTCGTTCCTGTTGTTGAAGAAGTCGCGTTCGTCCAGCGCCATCCGGCGATCATAACGCGGTCGAGCGCCCGGCACGAAGCGGACGCGACAGTAGAATTGGCAGATGGCGAACGACGCCCGCACGTACCCCAGCGAGCTGCCCGTGGTCGCGCTCCGGCAGACCGTCGTCTTCCCGCTCACCCTGCAGCCGCTCGCCGTGAACCGCCCCGCGTCGATCGAATCGGTGAACCGCGCGCTCGGCGGCGATCGGCTGCTCTTCCTCACGCTGCAGGCCGCCGACAAGGATGAGCCCGAGCCCGGCGATCTGAAGACGATCGGCACGATTGCCGCGATCCGCCAGATGGCGAAGGTGCCCAACGACGGCATGCACATCATCGTCGAGGGGCTGATGCGCGGGCGCGCGGACGCCGTCACGCGCACCGGCGTCGCGCTGCGCGCGACGGTCTCCTCGGCCGCCGACGCGGCGGAGCGATCGATCGAGATCGACGCCTACGTGCGGCGGATCCACGAGCTCGTCGACCGCGGGCTCTCGCTCGCCACCGGCCTGTCGCAGGAGCTGCGCGGCCTCGTCTCCGGCATCGACGATCCGCTGCGGCTCGCGTACGTGCTCGCGAGCCTGCTCGACATGAAGGCCGACGAGAAGCAGCAGATCCTCGAGCACGACCAGCTGACGGCGAAGCTGCAGGCGGTCTCGAAGGCGCTCGGCCGCGAGATCGAGCTGCTCGAGATGAAGAACAAGATCGAGTCGGCCGCGCAGCAGGAGATGACCGACGCGCAGCGGCAGTACTACCTGCGGCAGCAGCTGAAGGCGATTCAGGAGGAGCTCGGCGAGGGCGAGAAGACGGAAGCGCAGGAGCTGCGCAAGCGGCTCGCCGAAGCCAGGCTGCCCGAGAGCGTCGCGAAGGTCGCCGAACGCGAGCTGGAGCGGCTCGAGCGGATGACGCCCGCGTCGCCCGAGTATCAGATGATCCGCACCTACTTCGACTGGGTGCTCGACGTGCCGTGGTCCACCACGACCGAGGATCGCCTGGATCCGATCGCCGCGCGGCAGGTGCTCGATCAGGATCACTACGATCTCGACAAGGTGAAAGAGCGCATCGTCGAGTACCTGGCGGTGCAGAAGCTGAAGGCGCAGCAGGACGCGGCGCGCGAGCCGCAGAGCGGCGCGGCGCCGCGGATCAAGGGGCCGATCCTCTGCTTCGTCGGTCCGCCCGGCGTCGGCAAGACGTCGCTGGGCCAGTCGATCGCGCGCGCGATGAACCGCAAGTTCGTGCGGATCTCGCTCGGCGGCGTACGCGACGAAGCGGAGATCCGCGGCCACCGCCGCACCTACATCGGCGCGATCCCGGGCCGCATCGTGCAGGCGCTGAAGCAGGCCGGCGCGATCAACCCGGTGTTCATGCTCGACGAAATCGACAAGGTCACGAGCGGCGGCTTCCAGGGCGATCCCGCCGCGGCGCTGCTCGAAGTGCTCGACCCGGCGCAGAACCATTCGTTCCGCGATCACTATCTCGAGATCAACGTCGATCTCTCGCGCGTGCTGTTCATCGCCACCGCGAACCAGCTGGGGACGATTCATCCGGCGCTCCTCGATCGGATGGAGATCATCTCGCTCGCCGGCTACACGGAAGACGAGAAGGTGCACATCGCGCGGCGGTATCTGATTCCGCGGCAGCTCGAGGAGAACGGGCTGACGCCCGGCATGGTGACGATCGAGGACGGCGCCGTCCGCCGGATGATCGCGCAGTACACCCGCGAGGCGGGCGTGCGCAACCTCGAGCGGCAGATCGGCGCTGTCGCGCGCAAGGTCGCCGCGCGCGTCGCCGGCGCGATCCCGGTGCCGGTGGGCGCCGGCGGCGACGGCGCGCCGACGGTGACGGCCGCGAACCTCGCCGAGTACCTCGGGCCGCCGAAGGTTCACGACGAGGTGAGCTTCCGCGTGTCGCGGCCGGGCGTCGCGACCGGCGTCGCGTGGACCGA
>Ga0075435_100000217_pt1 | contig 35234 bp, 40 predicted proteins | sample RhiMethybrSRZTD4_FD_75302 | JGI IMG/M metagenome (GOLD analysis project Ga0075435, IMG submission 75302) | Populus rhizosphere microbial communities from Tennessee, USA - Rhizosphere MetaG P. TD hybrid SRZTD4 | ecosystem: Host-associated > Plants > Roots > Rhizosphere > Soil | place: USA...
ACGGCGAGCGAGAACGAGGTGACGAGGAAGACCACCGCGGCCACCGTGGTGATCTTCCCGAGCACGGTGGGCGTGCCCATGGAGCCGAAGACAGCCTGGCTCCCCGCTCCTCCGAACGCGGAGCCGATATCCGCCCCCTTCCCCGACTGCAGCAGCACCAGCCCGATGATGATCAGGCTCACGAGGATGTGGATGAGGACGATCAAGATGAACATGCGAGGGTTACTCCTTTGACGAGCCGCCCTTCGAGGCGGACTTCTTCGCGATGGTGATGAAGCTCTGGGGCTGGAGAGAGGCGCCTCCCACGAGTGATCCGTCGATGTCGGGCTCCTGGGTCAGCTCGGCGGCGTTCTCGGGCTTGACGCTGCCCCCGTAGAGGATACGGAGAGACTGCGCGATCTCCTTCGAGGCGAGCTCGGAGACGAGCCCGCGGAGGTAGCCGTGGACTTCCGCGGCCTGGGCGGGGGTGGCCGTCACGCCGGTCCCGATGGCCCACACCGGCTCGTAGGCGAGGACGGTGCGCGCGATGTCCGCCCCGCCTAGTCCCGCCCATCCCGTGCGGAGCTGCCCTTCCACCACCGTGAAGGTCAGCCCCTGGCGGCGCTCCTCCTCCGTCTCGCCCAGACAGAGCACGGGCACCAGCTGATGCTTGAGGGCCGCCGTCACCTTGCGGTTGATCTCCTCGTCCGTCTCGCGAAAGAGGTGACGTCGCTCCGAGTGGCCGAGGAGGACGTAGCGGCAGCCCAGCTCGGTGAGCATGACCGGAGCGATCTCGCCGGTGAAGGCACCCTTGTCCTCCCAGTGGCAGTTCTGGCCGCCCCAGGCGATGGCGGAGCCCGCGAGCACCTCGGCCACCGCCGCGAGAGCGGTGAAGGGCGGGCAGACCGCGACCTCCACGCCGCGGGGACGCTTGAGCCCATCGCGGATGGCGGTGGCGAGGGTGCGTGCCTCGGAGAGCCCGCCGTGCATCTTCCAGTTGCCCACCACGAGCGGGATGCGCATCAGGGCGCCTGATCGAGAGCGGCCACGCCAGGCAGGACACGTCCCTCGAGGAACTCGAGGAAGGCACCGCCCGCCGTCGAGATGTAGCCGATGCGATTGCTGACTCCGGCGAGCTGGACGGCGGCGATGGTGTCGCCACCGCCGATGACCGAGAAGGCCCCGGATGCCGCCACCGCCCGCGCCACGCCCACCGTGCCCGCGGCGAAGGGTGGCTTCTCGAAGACGCCCATGGGGCCATTCCAGAGGATGGTCTTGCTCCCCTTGAGCGCAGTCTCGAACTGCGACACGGTGAGCGGTCCCAGGTCCAGGCCCATGAGGTCCACCGGGATCTCCCGTACGCCGACCGTGCGGATGCCGTCCGCGCTGTCGAGGCCGGGCGCCGCCACCACGTCCACGGGCAGGCGCACGGTGACCCCGAGGCTCCTCGCGCGGGTAAGGATGGCCCGGGCCGCCTCGAGCTGATCGGACTCCAGGAGCGAGCGGCCCACGCCGTAGCCGAGGGCGGACAGGAAGGTGAACGCCATGCCGCCGCCGATCAGGACCATCTCGACGCGCGAGAGGAGATGCTCGACCAGGGCGAGCTTGTCCGAGACCTTGGCTCCCCCGAGCACTGCGGCCACGGGCCGCTCCGGCTTCTCGAAGATGCGCCCGAGGGCCTCGAGCTCCCGTTGCATGAGCAGCCCGGCCGCGGCGGGCTTTAGGTAGCGCGTGATGCCCTCGATGGAGGCGTGGGCGCGGTGGGCGGCGGCGAAGGCATCGTCGACGTAGAGGTCAGCGAGGGAAGCGAGGGCGCGGGCGAACTCGGGATCGTTGGCCTCCTCCTCGGCGTGGAAGCGGAGGTTCTCGAGGAGCACCACGTCGCCGGGTTTGAGGGCGGAGGCCGCCGCGGAGACCTCGGGCCCGACGCAGTCAGGCAGGAGCGGGACGGGACGGCCGAGGAGCTCCTCGAGCCGAGCCGCCACGGGCTTGAGCGAATAGCGTGGATCGGGCTTGCCCTTCGGCCGCCCCAGGTGCGAGGCGAGGATGACGCTCGCACCCCCCTTCAGGCAGCACTCCACGGTGGGAAGGACGGAGCGTATACGCGTGTCCTCTCCGACCCGCCCGTCTTCGAGGGGGACGTTGAGGTCCACGCGGAGGAAGACACGCTTCCCCCCGAGGTCCAGGTGATCGACGCCCAGCGTGGCCAACGCTACAAGCTTTTGGCCATGTACTTGATCAGGTCCTTCACCCGGTTCGAGTAGCCCCACTCGTTGTCGTACCAGGCGAGAACCTTGACCATGGCGCCGTCGATTACCGCGGTGGACCCGAGGTCCACGATGGACGAGTGCGAATTGCCGTTGAAGTCCACCGACACCAGTTCCTCCTCCGTGGTGTCGAGGATGCCCCGGAGGGCCCCGGCGCCCGCGGCGCGGAAGGCGTCGTTGACGGCGGCGGCGGTGGCCGACTTCTCGAGCTCCACCGTGAGGTCGACGACCGACACGTTCGCCGTCGGGACCCGGATAGCGAGGCCATCCAGCTTTCCCTTGAGCTCGGGCAGCACGAGGCCCACCGCGGTGGCCGCCCCGGTGGTCGTGGGAATCATGCTCACCGCGCCAGCGCGGGCGCGGCGGAGGTCCTTGTGGGGAAAATCATGGATGGGCTGATCGTTCGTGTAGGAGTGCACGGTGGAGGCGAAGCCTCGCTTGATGCCGAAGTTGTCCAGGAGGACCTTGGCCACGGTGGCGAGGCAGTTCGTGGTGCAGGAGGCGTTCGAGACGAGCTCGTGCTTGGCGGAGTCGTACTTCTGCTCGTTGACGCCCAGGACCACCGTGATGTCGGGATCCTTGGCGGGGGCGGTGATGATCACCTTCTTGGCGCCCGCCTGGAGGTGCTTGGTGGTCGTCGCCTTGTCGCGGAAGACGCCGGTGGACTCGACCACGATGTCTACGCCCATCTCGCCCCAGGGGAGCGTGGCCGGATCCTTCGCGGAGCAGACACGCACCTCGCGCCCGTTGACGAAGATCGCCTCGCCCTTGTGCCGCACCTCGCCGCCGAGGATGCCGTGGACCGAGTCGTACTTGAGCAGATGCGCCAGCGTCTTGGCGTCGGCCAAGTCGTTGACGGCGACGACCTCGATCTCAGGTGACTGGAGCGCCGCCCGGAAAAACACCCGCCCGATCCGTCCGAACCCGTTGACCCCAACCCGCACGCTCATGCCCGCGCTCCTTGAATTTGATGATTTTTGAGGATTCACGACGACTTCCACCACACAAGAGCCTTGATTATAAGGTGGCGCGAGGCAGCCTCGCAAGCACGGCCCGAGGGCGGTCAGACGGTGCGGGCGACGGTGACCACCCCCACCACCGAGGCCCCCGCCCGGGTGAGGCAGCGGGCGCACTCCCCCACCGTCGCCCCCGTCGTGAGCACGTCGTCCACGAGCACCACGTGGCGGCCTGCCACGGCCTCCGGCTCGATCACGACGAAGGCGCCGCGGACGTTCCGTCTCCTCGCAGCGGCGTCCAGGTCTGCCTGCGGTGCGGTGGCGGCGGTGCGCGCCAGCACGCGGGCGGCCACCGGGACCTGCCAGTGCTGCTGGAGACGGCGGGCCAGCAGCAGGGCCTGGTTGTAGCCGCGATCGCGCTGGCGCCGGGGATGAAGAGGTACGGGGATCAGGAGGTCGGGCCGGGCTCCCGGTAGCGCGGCGAGTCCGAGACCGGCCAGGAGATCACCGAGCGGGTCGGCGAGCGTTCGCCGCCCGCCGAACTTGAGCGCGTGGATCGCCTCGCGGACGACGTCGCCATAGCGAGCGGCGGACCGCGCATAGGCAAAGCGCGGCCGGCGTGTGCGGCACCCTCCACAGACTCCCTCGATCGCCAGGGGAGCGCCGCAGCGCCGGCACCAGGGAGGAGCGATGCGGCTCATACGTCGCCAGCACGTCCCGCACAGGGGATCCCGTCGCCCCGCGCCGAGGAGCTCGCGACAGACGGGACAGAGCGGCGGGAAGATCAGATCGAGCGCGGCGGTGACCCAAGGTCGCCACGGCCCGACGCGGCCCCCGCGGGGCGCCGGAATCGAGACAGATGATCCGCCCATCGTCGAGGCTCCCGCCCTAGAGGTCGCGTCCACGGTGCTGCCGCGCCCGATCAGGCCCGCGGAATATCAGTCGGTGCGGCCCCCGCACCAGCCTCGGATCTGACTGCCGGAATCTCCTGTGAGGTCAGACGCTCCGGCGCGGCCATGCCTTCATGGACAGAGCCCAGCCCCTTCTCGCCAGCGATTCCGGGGGCCGAGGCTGGCCCGGCCACGCCGGGCCCGGGGGCCTCGCGCCGGCTCGCGCGATCCTGCCGATGACGGCGAACCGAGCGGCCCAGATCGCGCAGGAGCACGCCCACGAGGGTGAGCGCGACACCGGCCAGGAAGGCGCCCACCACGAGAGCGGCCAGGGGCACCTCCCAGCCACGATCGCCCGTAAGGACGACGCGGACACGAGAGGTGTTCAGGGAGGCGAGGTACGCGACGAGGACACCGAAGCCGAGGGCGAGGACGACGCCGAGGCGCATGGACACGGCGGATGGGAATGCAGGCTAGCTCGCGGCCGTGCGCTCTTCTTCCTCGATGGCCCGCTGACATTCGATGCAGTAGCGGGCGAAGGGCAACGCCTCGAGACGCTTCTCCGCGATGGCTTCCCCGCACCGCTCGCAGTCGCCGAAATTGCCGTCCTCGAGCTTCTGGAGGGCGGAGCCCACCTCCTTGAGCAGACGCCGGTCGCCGTTGCTGAGCTCGAAGAGGAATTCCCGGTTGTATGAGGTCGCAGCTTGATCGCCGAGGTCCTTGGTGGAGTCGTCTTCAGGGCCCTTGGCGTAGGATACGGTCTTCCCGACTCCTTCCACGAGCTGGCGATGCTTCTCTTCCAGCTTCTTCCTGAACTGAGCGAGTCGCTCCTTCCTCATGGCTGTCTCCTCCGCGACACGGCCGGTTCGGGGCCCGAGTCAGGGGCGAAGGCTACCATGCGTCCCAAGGGAAATCAATCGCGCGACGGCCTCTCAGCGCTCGACGGAGAGCAGCGGCGCATCGCCCCACAGTCGTTCGAGCGCATAGAAGTGTCGGGTGGCGCCCACGAAGACGTGCACGACCACGTCGACGTAGTCGAGGAGGCGCCAGCCGCTCTCCGCGCTGCCTTCCTGGTGGCGCGGACGCGTGCCCACGGCCTTCAGAGCGAGGCGCACCGCCTCCACGATGGTGTCGGCCTGGGTCGTCGAGCGCGCGCTGGTCACCACGAAGAAGTCGGCGACGCTTGACAGCCCCTGGAGATCGAGAATGACGAGGTCCTCGGCATTCTTGTCGAGGGCGGCGCGCGCGGCGAGACGAGCGGTAGCTTCCGCGGAGAGGGTGGCCATCAGGTGGTGCGGTACAACCCGTGCTCGCGAATGTAGGCGGCCACGGATTCGGGCATGCGATAGACGAGGCGGCGCCCCTCTCGCGCGCGCCGGCGCAGATCCGAGCCCGAGATGGGCAGCGACGCCGCACGGAAGAGCACGGGTCCCGCCGCGTCGCCGAAGGGCGGGAGGCCGAGCTCGTGAAGCACCTTCTGCGCCGCGGGCGCCTCCGGATCGAAATCGCTCCCCGTGCGCGGTACCACCACGAGGCGAGCCAGTCCCGCCACGCGGCGCGGATCGCGCCAGCTCAGGAGGTCGAGGAAGGTATCCGAGCCGATGAGGAGCAGGAGGGTGCCCTCGCCCTGGAGAGCCACCAGGGTGTCGACGGTATAGGACGGGCCGTCGCGGCGAAGCTCGATGTCGGAGACGGCGAAGCGCGGGTGCTCACGGACGGCGAGCGCCGTCATGCGATAGCGGTGCTCCGCCGAGGCCAGCTCGGCTGCCGGCTTGTGGGGCGGCACCGCGGCGGGCACGAAGAGCACGCGGTCGAGGCGGAGCGCCTCGCAGATCTCGTCGGCGAGGAGGAGGTGTCCGAAGTGAATGGGATTGAACGAGCCGCCGAAGATGCCGACCGTGGGCACCGGGCCCGCTACTCCCGCACCTGACCGTCACCCATCACGACGAACTTGGTCGTGGTCAGCTCGCGCACGCCCACGGGCCCCCGCGCATGGAGGCGCGAAGTGGAGATCCCCATCTCCGCTCCCATGCCGAACTGCGAGCCGTCCACGAAGCGGGTGGAGGCGTTGACGAGCACGGCGGCGGCGTCGACCTCACGCGTGAATCGCCGCGCGTTCCGAAGGTCGGAGGTCACGATGGCCTCGGCCAGGCCCGAGCCGTGGCGGCGAATGTGCTCGATGGCCTGATCCAGACCGTCGACGACCCGGATGGCGAGGATGTAGTCGAGATACTCGGTGTCCCAGTCCTCCTCGGTGGCGGCCCGGGCCTCCCGCACGAGGGCCCGCGTCCGCTCGTCGCCGCGGAGCTCCACCCCGGCTTCGCGGAGACGGGCCGCGGCCCGGGGCAGGAAGCGGGGAGCCACCTCCGCGTCCACGAGGAGCGTCTCGGCGGCATTGCACACGCTTACCCGCTGCGCCTTGGCGTTGACGGCGATGGCCACCGCCATGTCGAGGTCGGCGCTCGCGTCCACGTACACGTGGCACAGACCCTTGTCGTGCTTGAGCACCGGCACGGTGGCCCGCTCGGCGACCAGGCGCACGAACTCCTCGCCGCCCCGCGGAATGATGAGATCGATGTACCGGTCGAGGGTGAGCATGGCCATGACGGCCGCGCGGTCGGCGGTGTCGAGCACCTGGACGGTCTCGACGGGGAGGCCGACCTTCTCCACGGCCTTGGCGAGCACCTGGGCGATGGCGGAGTTCGACTCGAGGGCTTCGCTTCCCCCGCGGAGGATGACCGCGTTGCCCGACTTGAGGCAGAGCCCGGCGGCATCCGCGGTGACGTTGGGGCGCGACTCGTAGATGAAGCCGATGACGCCCAGGGGGACGCGGACGCGCGAGATCTCCACGCCGTTGGGACGGCGCCAGGCTTCGACCGTCTCCCCCACGGGATCGGGCAGCGTGGCGACCTGCCGCAGCCCCGCCGCCATCTCCTCGACGCGGCTCTCCGAGAGGGTGAGCCGGTCCATGAAGGCGCTCGTCAATCCCGCCGACCGCGCGCGGGTGAGATCCGCGCGATTGGCGTCGAGGATCAGCGCGGTCTTCTCCTGGAGTCCGCGCGCCATCTGCTGGAGGGCATCGTTCTTCGTCCGCGTGGAGGCGAGGACCAGGATGCGTGCCGCTTCCTTCGCGGCCCTGGCCTTGCTCGTCACCTGCGTCGTCACGTCCATGGTCATCCTCCCGAGCCGGAGAGCACCACCAGGTTGTCCCGGTGGATCACCTCGGCCAGCCCCTTGTAGCCCAGAGCCTTTTCGATCTCCGCGGTCTTGGCGCCCCGGATCTTTCGCAGCTCCCCCGCATCGTAGTTCACGAGGCCGCGCGCGAAATCGTCCCCCTCCGGCTCGGCCAGCGCCACCACCTCACCCGCACGAAACTCTCCCACGATGTCCACGAGCCCCGAGGGCAGGAGGCTCTTGCCTTTTTCGGTGAGGGCCTTCCGTGCCCCCGCGTCGACGGTGAGCCGGCCCTGGGGCGGCACCGCGAAGGCGATCCACCGCTTGCGCGCGGCGAGACGGTCGTCGCGGGAGAGAAAATGCGTACCCAGCGCCTCGCCCTTGACGAGGCGGCCGAGGATCCCGTGCTCCCTCCCGTTGGCAATCACCATGGGGATGCCGGAGGCGGCGGCCTTCTGGGCCGCCTCCAGCTTGGTGATCATGCCGCCCACGGAGACACGCCCTGCCTCGTCGAAGCAGAGGCGGCGGATGTCCTCGGTCACCGCTTCCACCGTGTCGATGCGGGTGGCGGAGGTGTCGCGCCGCGGATCCGCGGAGTACAGCCCGTCGACGTCCGTCAGGAGCACGAGGAGATCGGCGTCGATGAGGTGGGCGACGAGGGCCGCCAGGTTGTCGTTGTCCCCGACCTTGATCTCCTCCACCGCCACCGTGTCGTTCTCGTTCACCACGGGCAGCACGCGGAAGTCGAGGAGGGCGAGCAGGGTGTTGCGGGCGTTCAGGTAGCGGCCGCGGTCGCTGATGTCTTGCGAGGTGAGGAGCACCTGCCCCACCGTGATGCCGTGGCGCTTGAAGGCCTGCTCGTAGTGCCACATGAGCGAGGACTGCCCCACCGCGGCCGCCGCCTGACGCTCGGGGATCGAGCGCCGCTTCGCGGACAGCCCCAGCCGGGCCGTGCCCGCCACGATGGCGCCGGAGGAGACGAGGACGACCTCGCGTCGATCATCGACGAGGGCGGAGATGTCCGCGGCCAGCGCCGCGATGCGGCGGGAGTCGAGACCTTCGCCCGGGCTCGTGATCTGGCCGCTGCCGACCTTGACCACGAGCCGCCGGGCGCGCGTTAGCCCGCGACGCGTGCCCATGGCTGGCTCGCCAGGATGCTGGCGATCTCTCGCACGAGCCCGGCGAGGCCCATGCCGGTGACCGAGGAGATGGCGTGAAAGGGAAGCCCCTCGCGCAGGCAGAGGGCTTCCAGGGCGTGGCGGCGATCCTCCGTGCCGGGCAGCTCTGCCTTGCTGCCCACGACGATCTGGGGCCGCGTGGCGAGATCGCTCGAGTAGGCAGAGAGCTCGCCCTGGATGACGCGCCAGTCCTTCACCGGATCGCGGCCACCGCTCGGGTCGAGATCGATCAAGTGCACGAGCACCCGCGTCCGCTCGGTGTGGCGCAGGAAGCGGTGGCCCAGGCCTTTGCCCTCGGCCGCCCCCTCGATGAGCCCGGGGAGATCGGCGATGACGAAGGAGCGCTGGTCGTCCACGCGCACGATGCCGAGAGTGGGCTGAAGCGTGGTGAAGGGATAATCCGCGATCTTGGGCTTGGCCGCGGAGAGGCGCGAGACGAGGGTGGACTTGCCCGCGTTCGGAAAGCCCACCACGCCGACGTCGGCGAGAAGCTTGAGCTCGAGGTGGATCCACCGCTCCTCGCCCGGACGCCCGAGGTCCGCCCGTCGAGGCGCGCGGTTGGTGGAGCTGACGAAGCGCGCATTGCCGCGGCCACCGCGGGCGCCCCGGGCCGCCAGCACGCGCTCACCCGGCTTGGTCAAGTCGCCGAGGCGCTCCCCTGTGTCGCGGTCGGACACCACGGTGCCGAGAGGCACCCGGAGGATCGTGTCGTTGCCCGAGGCTCCGTGCTTGTTGGCCCCCTTGCCGTGCTGGCCGCGCTCGGCCGTGTAGTGCCGCTGGTAGTGGAAGTCGAGGAGGGTAGTGATGGCGGGATCCGCCTCGAGGAGGATGCTTCCCCCGTCGCCTCCATCACCGCCGTCAGGGCCGCCGCGGGGAACGAACTTTTCTCTCCGGAAGCTGATGCAGCCCGCACCCCCGTCGCCGCCCTTGACGAAGACGTCGATCTCGTCGACGAACATCAGAGCCCCCGGGGACGCCGGGCGCGATCAGGCGGGTTGCTGGGCGATGCTGACGTACTTGTCGTCGCCCTTGCGCTCGAAGCGGACGTAGCCGTCGGAGGTCGCGAACAGCGTGTGATCCGTGCCCAGCCCTACGTTGACCCCGGGCTTGAAGCGGGTGCCCCGCTGGCGCACGATGATGCTGCCCGCGGTCACGAATTGCCCACCGAACCGCTTCACGCCAAGCCGCTGCGAATTCGAGTCCCGGCCGTTGCGGGAGCTGCCGACGCCCTTCTTGTGTGCCATGGCCTACGCCTCGATCCTGGTGATGCGAACGGTGGTCATCGTCTGCCGGTGCCCGCGGTGGCGACGATAGTTCTTCCGCCGCTTGAACTTGACCACGAGGACCTTGGCGCTCTTCTTCTCGGCGATCACCTCTCCGGTAACCCTCGCGGAGGCCAGGGCCTTGGGCTCGACCGTGACCTCACCCTCATTGCTGACGAGCAGGACCTGCTTGAATTCCACGGAGGACCCGGCCGGGCTGTCCAGCCGCTCGACCTTGATCACCTGCCCCGGGGCCACCCGGTACTGCTTGCCGCCCGTCGCGATCACCGCTTCCATGCGCATGTCCTGACTAGTTAGGTGTAGAGGATCCAGGCCGCTCAGGACCGCAGCCAAAATTCACCTGAGCGAGCGCCTATCTGACCATGGAAGCGGTGTGAAAGTCAAGATAGACGCGACGTTAGCTCGCTGTCAGGCCGCCTCCATGTAGCGCGTGAGCCGCTCGCGCAGGAAGAGGCGCGAGCGATGCACGCGAGACTTCACGGCGGGCAGGCTCAGGTGCAGCGACTCCGCGATCTCCGGATTGGACAGCCCCTCCACGTCGTGCATGAGAAACGCCGTCCGATAGTCGGCGGGCAAATCGTTGATGGCCGTGGTCAGGACGGTGCGGAGCTCCGCCTGCAGCGCAGGCTCCTCGACCTTGCCCGACCAATCCACCACGGGCTCGGCATGATGCCGATCGCCGTCGAACGCCGGGCGGATCTCCGCCCACGGCACCTCGTGCCGGCGGCTCTGCCGGCCGCGGAGCTTCTGGTAGGCGGTGTTGGCGGTGATCCGGTACAGCCAGCTTCCGAAGGCCGACTCGCCCTTGAACATGCTGATCTTCCGCGCTGCCGTCCATAGGGCGTCCTGCACCACTTCCTCGGCATCCTGCTCGTTGCCCGTGATGCGAATGGCGAGCCGATAGACGCGGTCGCCGTAGGTGTCCAGCAGCTGCTCGGGCGCGGCCGGATCCCCTCGGCGCAGCCCCTCGACGAGGGCGGCGTCACGGTCGACGCGCGGGACTCCGGACAACCTCCGTCCGGTCGATTCGCTCATCGTCTCAGCCTGCGGCGTGCTCATCGTAGCTCTCCTCTGTCCTCACGGGCGGGACATGCGAGAAGCCCCTTCTCGTGTAGAGCGTGAGGTGGTGCTTCAGCTCGTCCACACAGCTTTCCATCACCTTGATGTCCTTCGTCAGCTTGCTCATGAGGATGGCCCCTTCGAGCGCGGCCACGATGAAGTAGGCCGCGCCCTCCGGGTTGCACTCGGGGCTGAGGCGGCCTGCCTCCTGCCCGTGGCGAAGCGCCTCCGCCATGGTCACGCGCCACGCGACGAAGACTTCCGCCAGGCGTTGTCGGAAACCCTCGTGGACGTCCGACAACTCGGAGGCGAGGTTGCCCATGGGGCACCCTCCAATGCAGTTGCGCTGGCGCTGGTTGTCCAGGATGCGGTCGAGCAGACCGTGTATCTGCGCCACCGGGTCGGCCCCGGGATCGGCGAAGGCAGGTCCGAGCGTCCGGTCGAGGAAGCCCCGGACCAGCCGGTCGATGATGGCGTAGCCCAGCTCCTCCTTGCTCTTGAAGTAGTAGTAGAAGTTGCCCTTCCCCACCCCGCTCTCCCGGAGAACATCGTCGAGCGACGTGCAGTGGTAACCCTGGAGGTGGATGAGGCGGCCGGCCGCGTCGAGGATCTGGTCCCTCGTCACGGCCCCCTTGGCGCTCTTCGTCTCCGCCAACACCGAGTTCCTCCCAGTTCCCATGGACGAGGTTTGTACCAAACAGTCAGTACAATTGCAAGCGGTTGGTCAGCCAGCGGGTGGGCTGAGTGCCTCTGAAATTAATTCAGATACTTGGAGAGCATGGAGCGAGTCATCTCCCACGCGCTCTGAGCGGCCGACGCGTCGTACGACGCGCGATCATCGCAGAAGAAGCCGTGCCCCGCTCCTTTGTACACCTTCACCTCGGCCGTCTTCTTGAGCCGCTTCAGCGTCTCGTCGATCCGCCGCACTTGATCCATGGGGATCATCTTGTCCGTCTCCCCGAAGAAGCAGAGGATGGGGCACTGCAGGCGCTCCGCCAGGTGGATGGGAGCCGTGGGCGTATCCGCCCCGATCCCTCCCCCGTAGAAGGACACGGCCGCCTTGATCGCCGAGGCGTGCCGGCAGGCGGTCAGGAAGGCGATGGTTCCCCCGACGCAGAACCCCACCACGCCCAGGCGATCGGCTCGCACCTCGGGCAGGCTCTTCAGGTGGTGGATGACCACACCCACCTCCGCCATCAGCGCCGACCAATCGAACCGCTGGATGTAGCCGATGGCGCGCGGCACCTCCTCGTACGGCACGATGGGGCTGCCGAACCGGTAGAAGAAGTCCGGGGCCACGGCGACGTAGCCCTCGCGCGCCACGCGCTCGGCGACGCTCTTGATGTGCGCATTGAGGCCGAAGGCCTCCATGACCACGATCACGGCGGGATGCGGGCCCTTCCCCTCGGGCTGGCAGAGGTACACGGGCATGAGGCCGTCGGCCGTCGGAAGCGACTCCATCTCGGTGCGGATGTCCATGGATTCCCCCACGCTAGAGGCTCAACAGCTTCAGCAGGTCTGCGGTCAGATCGTAGAGCTGGGCGCAACCCTGCTCTCCGCCCAGCAGTACCTGGATGCGCTTGCGGAGGCCGGCGTCGACCCGCTCACCCACGAGGCCATGGATCCGCACCTGCGGCTCGGTGCAGATGCCCTGATATGGCAGCCGTGAGGTGACGGAGTCGGCGGCCACGATCGTGTCGGAGAGAAGGTCGATCTCGTAGTGGAGGTCGAAGCCATGCACGTTGTCGTGCATGGCGTGGAACAGGTGAAGGCGAGGTGCGGTGTGCACCAGCCGCATCACCTTGCGGCGCACGAAGACGCGCCGCGCCCCTCGAGGCGGGCTGTAGAGCTCCACGACCATGGGTGTGGTCACCTCGCGCGAGTCGAGGAGAGCCCGGCCCTTGCTGCTGTAGGTGAAGCAGGAGTTGGGCAGGTCGACCCAACCCGAGTTGTCGAGCTCCCAGCAAGCCCGCGCGCCTCCCGTCAGCGCGCGGGCCGCCACCTCGGGGGCGAGCCTGGTCGCCTGGCGCGCCAGTCGTGCGATCTCGATTCCCGCGTCGACGAGGAATTGCGCGCCGGGGCCGCCCCCGGCCAGCTCGGTCAGCCGTCGGGTGAAGCCGCCCACCATCCGAGCGCCCGCGAGATCGCCGAGGCGGTCGAGGGCCGTGGGATCGACGTCGCCATCGAGCGCTCGCGCCTTCGCCGAGCGCACCTCGTAGCCCGGAGAGGGAGTGCAGACCGCGCTCAGCTCGACCTGACGGCGGTCGTCCCCGATGCGGACGGTGTGGGTGAAGGCATTCCCGTCCGCGTCGTCGACCCAGCCGTCCATGGACCGCTCGTAGCGGCCGCGCCCATCGAGATGCGGAGAGGTGATCATGGGCGCGACGTCGCTGGCATGAAGCGCCGCAGACGAAGACTGTTCGCCACCACCGACACCGAGGACAGCGCCATGGCCATTCCCGCGAGAATGGGCGACAAGGTGATTCCCCACAGCGGGTAGAGCACGCCAGCCGCCACAGGCACCAGGAGCAAATTGTAGCCGAACGCCCACGCGAGGTTCTCGCGGATGATCTGAAGGGTCCGGCGCGAGAGCGTCACCGCGGCAACCACGCCGCGCAGGTCGCTCCGCATGATCGTGACGTCCGCGGCCTCGATGGCCACATCAGTGCCCGAGCCCATGGCGATGCCGACCGAGGCTTGGGCGAGGGCCGGCGCGTCGTTGATGCCGTCTCCGACCATGGCCACGAGGGCGCCGCCGGCCTGGAGGCGCTTGACCTCCGCGGCCTTCCGGTCGGGCGGCACGTCGGCGAGCACGCGATCGATGCCCGCCGCGCGGGCAATCGTCTCCGCCGCTGGCCGGCCGTCACCGGTCAGCATGACGGCGTCGAGACCAAGGGCTCGGAGGGCGGCCACGGCCGCCGGCGCCTCGGGCTTGAGGGTGTCGGCCACGGCCAACAGACCTTGGGCCCGGCCGCCGAGGGAGACGTACACGCTGCCTTTGCCGGACGCCGCGAGACGACTTGCCTCTCCAGCAAGGGACGAGACATCGACGCCGCGCATCGACATCATATGTGCGCTCCCGACGAGGATCACGCCGTCGGCGGTTGCGGCCTCCAGCCCCTGTCCGGGAACGGCGGTGAACCCGGTGACCAAGGGCATGGCGAGTCCCCTCGCCTTCGCGTGCGCCACGATCGCCTCGCCGAGCGGGTGCTCCGAGCCCTGCTCCGCCGCGGCGGCAAGGGCGAGGAGATCGTCGGCAACGATCCTCGGCGCGGGAACGATGTCGGTGACGCTGGGGCGGCCGACGGTGAGAGTGCCCGTCTTGTCGAAGACGACTACGGAGGCTTTGTGCAGCAGCTCCAGCGCGGTGGCATTCCGGACGAGGACCCCGAGCTCCGCCCCGCGGCCCGTTCCTACCATGATGGCGGTCGGCGTGGCCAGGCCCATGGCGCAGGGGCAGGCGATCACGAGCACGCCGACCGCGTAGGTGAGCGCGTGAACGAAGGATGGCGAGGGGCCGAGAATGAGCCAGGCGAGGAAGGTCGATCCGGATACCGCGAGGATCACCGGTACGAACACGCCGGCCACGCGGTCGGCCAGACGCTGGATGGGAGCCTTGGAGCCTTGGGCCTCCTCGACGAGACGGATGATCTGCGCCAGCACGGTCGCGGCGCCCACTCGTGTGGCGCGGAAGGTGAAGCTGCCCGTGCGGTTCATCGAGCCTCCAACGACCTGGGCGCCTGCCGTCTTCGCCACCGGGAGGCTCTCGCCGGTCAGCATGGACTCGTCGACGCTCGACGTGCCTTCGACCACCTCGCCGTCGACGGGTACGCGCTCGCCCGGGCGCACCCGCACGAGATCGCCGACCACAACGCTCGCTATGGCGACGTCGTCCTCTCGTCCAGCGCGCACCACGCGCGCCGTGCGCGGAGCGAGCGCCACCAGGCGCCGGATCGCCTCGGAGGTTCCGCCGCGCGCGCGAGCTTCGAGCCAGCGACCCGTCGCGAGAAAAGTCACGAGGAGGGCAGAGGTCTCGAAGTAGTGCATGGCGCCGGCGGTCATGAAGGCGTGCGGCCAGAGGGTGACGGCCACGCTGAAGAGGTAGGCGGCGTTGGTGCCGAGGGAGACGAGGGTATCCATGCTCGCCGAGCGATGGCGCAGGTCGCGCAGGAAGCCCGCGTGAAACTCGCTCCCGACCCAGAACTGCACCGGTGTGGTGAGGGCCCAGAGCAACCAGGGATTCCCGAGCCAGGCCGGCGCCCACCAGAAGATGCCGGGCATGCTGCCGAGGAGCACGGGAATTGAGAGCGCGACGCCCACCAGGACTTTCAGTCCCAGGCCGCAGCGCTCGACCGCTCGCGAAGGCGTGTCGAGGACGGCCGCCGCTTCCTCGGGAACGTCGTAGCCTATCCCGACCACGGCCTTGCGAAGAGCGGGAAGCCCCTCGGAATGCGGACCGACCCAGACAGTCGCCCGCTCCGTGGCGAGATTGACATTAGCCTCCGCCACGCCGGGCACGCCACGCAGCGCGCGCTCGACCTTGGCGACGCAGCCCGCGCAGTGCATCCCCTTGATGGGGAAGTCGAGGCGCGTCCGTTCGGCGGTCTCCGCCATGTCTCAGCGGCCTCCGAAGCGCGAGAATACCTCGAGCAGCTCGTCCACCTTCTTCTGACGGTCGCGCGTACTGCCCGAACGGATGGCATCGGCCACGCACGACTCGATGTGACGGCCGAGGAGGAGCCGCTGCACCTGCTCCACCGCGCCCTGCACCGCAGTCAGCTGGAGGAGGATGTCGACGCAGTACTTGTCCTCCTCGACCATGCGCTGGATCCCCTGCACCTGCCCCTCGATGCGCCGCAGGCGGCCGAGGGTCTTGCTCCGTGTGTCATCGTCGATCACGTCTGTTCCTCCACGGCCATCGCGTGCCTGGTCTCGAGAGCGTGCACGACCCACCCGGCGGCGAGCGCGACGGCCAGATGCTTGAGGGTATGTCCACTGAGCCAGTGCCCCAGGGAGAAGATCGCCCCATCCAGAGCTTCGAAGAGCTTCGCCACGGCATAGATGCCGAGCACGACCAGGAGATAGCCGCCGCCCGTGTAGCGGGCCGGGCCCAACCAGAGCATGAGGAGGATCAATAGCGCGGGCAGGAACTGGACCAGCGCGTAGGGACGAAGATCCCCGGCCTCTTCGAGCTCGCCGGCGCGCCAGAAGACGACGCTGCCCGCGCCGGCGGCCACGAGTGGGCCCAGGAGCAGGAGACCGGCGGTGACGCCGATCCGCTCGGAGACGACCGCGGCGAGGAACGCCATGAAGCCGATGGTCATGGGCAGGCGGTCCCAGAAGAGGCGCGAGGTATCCGGCGCCCAGTGGTAGTAGGCGGAGCTCACGCCCGTGAGCGCCACTCCGGCGAAGAAGAGCGCATACGGCCAGCGCTCGCGCGACTCGATCAATCCCGTCGTGGGCCCGGCCGGCATCCGGAGAGCCTTGAGCACGCCGTAGCCGCCCACGAGCAGGAAGGCCAGGTTCGAGAGCACGTTCCATCCGTTCGGCACCATGCCCACCGGCCGAGTGTCGGCGAAGCGATGATAGGCGGGATCCTGCGGAATGGGCGGCGCGAGGCTGATCGCCGCTGCGGAGGCGAAGGTGACGGCGAGGAGGATCACGGCCTGGGTGCCCCGGGTCATCATCATATACCCTACCGGGGTACTCTAGCACAGGCCGGCGCGCGGCGCCGGGACTGGTGTCGGCGGCTACAGGTCGGGGAAGAGAGAGCCCTGGGTCGCCGGGGCCAGCGGGCGGCGGCGCCGAGGCTTCGGGTCCTTCTTGCCTGCGCCGGCGGCTTTCCTAGTCCGGTCGCGCTTGGGGCGCGTCCAGCCCTTCTGGTGCGCGATCTTGTCACCCTGCTTGATCACGAGGAGATCCACGAGACGCGCCAGTGGATTCGCCAGGAGCTCGAGATAGCTCTCCCAGTAGCGGGGGGAATAGGCGAGCGTTTTCATCTGGTCGGTGGCCAGGGCCAGCGCCGAGCGGTCACCCTTGCGAGCGGCCAGCTTCAGCTGCTCGAGGATCCGCGCGCGGCTGATGCGAGAGGGACGCGTCACGCGGCGCCGAGCTCGCGGCGGACGATGCGCGCCGCCTTGACCATGGAGCGCAGCTTGGCCACCCCGACCCAGCGCGGCGTCTCCCAGAGCCCGCAGTCCGGCACGAGCCAGAGCCGCTCGGCGGGGATGTGCTTGAGAGCGAGGCGGACGCGCTCGGCGATCTCCTCGGGAGTCTCCACGTGGAAGGCCTTCACGTCGACCACCCCCACCGCCACCTCCTTGTCGGTGGGGAACTCGCTCCAGAGCCCGATCTCGCTCATCTCCCGGTTCGCGTACTCGAAGACGAACTGGCTCACCCGCGCCTCGAGCACCTGGGGATACAGCGCCCGGTAGCGGCGTGGGCTCGAGAAAGAATTGTTGTGGGCATTGCCGAAGCACACGTGGAGCGCGGTCTTGGCCTCCACCCCGTCCAGGGCCGCGTTGAGGGCCGCCACCATGGGCCCCGCCTCACCTCTGAGCACGCGATGCTTGCCCGCCGTCATCACGTAGTTGGGCTCGTCGACCTGGATGAAGTCGCAGCCCGCCGCCACCAGCGCCTTCATCTCCGCGTTGACGAGGGCGATCAGATCGGCGATGAGGCTGTCCTCGGAGGCGTAGGGACCGCCGCGCCGGAGCGGGATGAGCAGGGTGATGGGGCCAGGCACGGCTACTCGCAGGGGACGGTCCGCGAGCGGGCGGGCGAAGCGGTACTCCTCCACGATGCCGAGCCCGGTGGGCGCGGTGACGCGGTCCACCACCTCGTAGGGACAATGCGTGTCGTAGTTGGGCGCGCCCAGGCGCCGCGGGATGGGGAGAGGCCGGATGCCGGCGAGGCGATCGTAGAACCCGCGGATGAACGTCACGCGGCGCATCTCGCCGTCCGAGATCACGTCGATGCCTGCCTCGACCTGGTCCCGCATGGCGAGGCGGACGGCGTCTTCGTAGGCTTCCTTGAGATCGATGGGCCCCAGTCGATCCTCGGCGGCGGCCTCGCGCACCAGGAGCAACCAGGAGGGCAGGCCGTGGCTCCCACACACCGTGGTCGGGATGAGCGGCAACCCAGCCGTCATGGGTCTCTCCCTAGCGAAAGGCCAGCTCGTACTGCTCGCGTGGGAAGGAGGGCATGCCCTGCACGACGACCTTGCGCCCAATCAAGTCTTGGAGACGCTCGAGCCCGTCGCGCTCCTCCCCTTCCAGATGATGCGCCATCTCCGGGTGCACGCGGATGAGCACTTCCTTACCCGTGGCCTCGCGCGCCCCCGCCTGCACCCTGCGAAAGATCTCCGCGGTGAGGGTGAGATCCGACTTCACGGTGCCGCTGCCCTTGCAGGTGGGGCAGGTGGACGTGAGGAGCGACTCGAGGCCCTGGCGCACGCGCTTGCGCGTCATCTCCACGAGCCCGAGCTCGGAGATCTCGAGGACGTTGGTGCGGGCCTTGTCGTCGGCGAGGGCCTTCATGAGGGCCTTGAATACCTGGTCGCGGTGCTCGGCGCGCTCCATGTCGATGAAGTCGATGATGATGATGCCGCCCAGGTCACGGAGTCGGATCTGCCGGATCACCTCGGTGGCCGCCTCGAGGTTGATCTTCAGCACCGTCTCCTCGAAGTCCCGCTTGCCCACGTACTTGCCCGTGTTGACGTCGATGGCGACGAGGGCCTCCGTATGGTCGATCACGATGTAGCCGCCGGACTTGAGCCAGACCCGCCGGCGGAGGGCCTTGTCGATCTCCTTCTCGATCCCCGTCGCCTCGAAGATCGTGGGCGCCCCGTCGTAGAGCTTGATGCGCGAGGTGAGCTGCGGCACCAGCGACTCTGCGAAGTGCCGGCACTTCTCGTAGGCCGCAGGAGTGTCCACGAGGAACTCGTCGATCTCGGGCGAGAAGAGATCGCGGACGACCCGGAAGGTGAGGTCCATCTCCTCGTGGAGGAGGGAGGGCGCCCGGGCCGACTCGAAGCGGCTCTGCACGTGCCCCCACAGGCGCGTGAGGAAGTGGATGTCGGCCTGCAGCTCCTCTGCCGCCTTGCCTTCGGCCACCGTGCGAACGATGAAGCCCCCGGAGGAGGGCTGGAGCTCCTTGACGATGCCGCGGAGCCGGTCGCGCTCGGCGTCGTCCCGGATGCGGCGGGACACGCCCACGTGATGACTCTGCGGCATGTAGACGATGTAGCGGCCGGGGATGGACACGAAGGCGGTGATGCGCGCGCCTTTGGTCCCCAGCGATTCCTTGGAGACCTGCACGAGCACTTCCTGGCTCTTGTGCAGGAGCTCCTCGATGGGCACCGCCACTTCGCGGCGATGCTCGCGCTCGGCCTCGGGCTCCTCGCGCTCTCCGTCCTCCTCCGCGTCCTCGATGGCCGCGGCCGCCTCGTCTGCGTCGGGGGCGACCATGCCCGGATCGTCTCCGCGGTCCGGCGTGTAGTCGCCCGCGTAGAGGAAGGCGTCCTTCTGGAGCCCGATGTCGACGAAGGCGGCCTGCATGCCGGGGAGGACGTTGGTGACCACGCCCTTGTAGATGTTCCCGACGATGGAGCGGCGACCCGCCCGCTCCACGTACAGCTCGACCAGCTGTTGCCCATCCTGCACGGCCAGACGGGTTTCCGTCACGCCGGCATTGACGACGATCCGCTTGCCCACGGCAGCAGTCCCCAGTGCGGAGGCCAGGGGCCTCCGGTGCACGACTCGCGGTCCGCGCGAGGCGGACCCGGTTACTGGAACTGCCGCATTCGGACCGAGAGGAGGAGCCCCAGAGCCATGAACGACACGACCATGGACGAACCACCGTAGCTCATCAGCGGGAGCGGGATGCCCACCACGGGCAAGAGGCCCGTCACCATGCCCAGGTTGATCAATGTCTGGGCGGCGAACAAGGCCGTGATGCCTAGGGCGATGATCCGCCCTCGAGCCTCCCGGGTGACGACCGCGATCTCGAAGCCCCGCAACACCAGGACTCCGTACGCCACGATCAGCACCAAGCAGCCGACGAACCCCCACATCTCGGCGAACACGGCAAAAATGAAATCAGTATGGCGCTCCGGGAGAAAGGCCAGGCGGCTCTGCGTGGCCCCGCTGATCCCCTTGCCCAGGAGCTGCCCTGAACCAATGGCGATCTTCGCCTGAATCACATTGTACGCCGTACCCAGAGGGTCTCGAAACGGGTCGAGATACACGAGCAGTCGGTCCCGCTGATACGGCTTCAAGAAGAACCACGCGATGGGCATGAGGGCCACGCCGGCTCCCGCCAGCCCGCCTAGGATGCGCAGGCGCACGCCGACGCCGACGAGCACGGCGCCGAGCACGGGCAGGAGCACGAGGGCGGTGCCCAGATCGGGCTGACGTACCACGAGCACGAAGGGCACGGCCACGAGGGCGAAGGTCCAGCCGAGCGTCCCGCGGGAGTTCGGCTGCGCCTCGCGGCGCCAGGTCAGCGCCCAGGCCAGAGTCAGGATGAAGATCAGCTTGAAGAGCTCGGAGGGCTGAAAGGTCAGGGGGCCGAGATGGATCCAGCGGCGCGCGCCGGAAACCATCCGCCCCAGCACGAAGACGGTGACGAGGAGACCGAGGCCCACCAGGTAGAGCGCCGGCGCGGCGCGCACGAAGCTCCGGTAGTCGAAGGTGACGACCACGAGCAAGGCGCCGATGCCCACGCCAACCCACATGAGCTGGCGGAGAGCGAGCCCGGAGCCGCCCCGTCCGAGCCCCAGGCTCGAGAGGCAGATCACGCTCAGGATCACGATGGCGAAGGCGGCGCCCAGGAGTGGCCAGTCCACGTTGTGGAGCAGCCGCCGGTCCAGCCGGAGCATCACCCGTCTTCTCCGAGCTGCACCATGGCGACCTTCTCGAGGAAGATGGCCTGATAGATCTGGCGCGCGATGGGCGCGGCGACCTGACCGCCCTTCCCGCCGCGCTCCACGAGCACGACCACCACGACCTCGGGATCCTGGGCGGGGCCGAAGGAGGCGAACCACGCGTGGTCCTGTCCCTTGGCCGCGTCGCTCTTGTTCACGCTCTGCGCGGTCCCCGTCTTGCCCGCCACGTCGATGCCGGGAATGCGCGCGGCCCCGCCCGTCCCGCCCTCGTTGACCACGCCCGACAGGGCATGCCGCAGGAAGGCCCACACGATGGGCGAGAGATCCACGCGTCCCGTCATCTTGCTCGATGACGAATAGGCGAGGGACCCGTCCACGCGCTCGACACGCTGGACGAGGCGCGGGCGCCAGAGCACGCCGCCATTGGCCACCGCCGACATCATACGCGCCACCTGCATGGGCGTCACCAGCACCTGCCCCTGCCCGATGGACATGTTGACGGTATCGCCCGCTTGCCACTTGCGCCCGTCCACCCGGCGGCGACCGTCGGCGAAGGGGACGAGGCCCGCCTTCTCGCCGCCGAGGTCGATGCCGCTGGGCGCGCCGAGGCCGAAAGCCTCCGCGTAGCGCGCGATGGCGGCCGGACCCACCTTGAGCCCCGCCTGGTAGAAGAAGATGTTGCACGAGTGGATGAGCGCGGTGCGCGTGTCCACGTGGCCGTGCCCGCCTTCCTTCCAGTCCTTGAACGTCCACTGCCCCAGGTGGAACTCGCCGTTGCAGTAGATCCGGTCCATGGGAGTGAGCGAGCCTTCCTGCAGGCCGGCCGCCGCCACTACCACCTTGAAGACGGAGCCCGGCGCATACTGGCTCTGCAGGGCGCGATTCATCAGCGGAGTGAGCGGATCGCGGATGACCTTGAGCCACTCCTCTTTGTCCAGGTTGCCGGCCAGGCGATCGAGCTCGAAAGCGGGGCTGGAGGTCATGGCGAGCACGTCGCCGTTGCGCGGATCCATCACCACCACCGCGCCCGAGCGCCCGGCCATGGCCCGCTCCGCCGCTTCCTGGATGCGCCGGTCCACGGTGGTGATCACCTGCGCCCCGGGGTCTGGCTCTTCCCGGCGCATCACCTGCACGGGCCGGCCGAGCGCGTCCACCTCGATCCGCTCACCGCCGTCGCGGCCGCGCAGATATTCGTCGAGCAGGCGCTCGAGCCCGCTCTGCCCGATCATGTCGCCGCGGCGGTAGCGGCCCTGCTTCATCTGGTCGTCGCTCACCTCGCGGACGTAGCCCAGGAGGTGGGCGGCGAAGGTGCTGGTCGGATACACGCGCTGCGGCTCGACCTCCACCACGACGCCCGGCAGCTCCAGCTTGCGCTCCTCGACTTTCGTCACCTCATCGAGGGTGAGGCCGCGCCGCACGCGGACGGGGCGGAACGAGTCGGGGGGCACGCGCTCGAGCGCTTCCTGCAGCTCGCTCAGGGGAATCTTGAGGAGCACGGAGAGGCGCGCCATCACCGTGTCGCGATCGTCGATCTCGCGCGGAATCAGCGACAGGGTGAAGGCGGGACGGTTGTCCACGAGGGCGAGACCGTTGCGGTCGAAGAGGATGCCTCGCGGGGCAGCCACCGGCCGGATCCGGATGCGGTTCCGCTCCGACATCTCCTGAAGCTTGCCGCCCTCGAGCACCTGGAGATACCAGAGCTGGCCCAGGAGACCCACGAAGGCGATGCCGGCCACCGCGGCGAGGGAGAGGACGCGGCGCTTCCAGGCCTCGCGCCGCGCCGTGGACTCGTGGTCTAGATCCACGTCTGCCGCCGGCGCAGCGTCTGCGCGGCCTCGAAGGCGAGGATGGAGGCCGCGCCGATGAAGCCATTGTAGAGAGCCTGAGGAAGGATCACGTGCACGATGAGCGCGTTGAGCTTCGCCGGATAGTGGAAGAGCTGGAGGAGCCCGAAGCGGAACAGCCCTTCCGCCACCGTGAGGATGACGAGGCCGGGCACCTGGACTACCGGGTGATTGACGGTGAGCTTGCCCGGCAAGAACCCGACGCCGAAGCCCACCAGCGCCCGCGACAGGGCCTGCACGCCGAGGAGACCGCCGCTCGCCACGTCCTGGAAGAGCCCGGAGGCGAACCCCACGAGGCAGCCGGTCTCCGGTCCGCGGCGGAGCGCGATGAGCGCGGTCAGGATGAGCGGAAGATCGGGAGTGATACCGGCGATGCTCCAGGACGGCACCACGCTCGACTGCGCGAGGCTGCCGCCGAAGGCCATGAGGAGGAGCGAGAGACGCATGCGCTAGCCGCCGGGGATGAAGAGACCGGCCACGTCCTGCGTCGACTGGCCCGTGAGGAGGAGCACTTCCTCGACTCTCGCGAAGTCCACGGCGGGAGCGACCACCGCGAAGTGGAAGAGGGCGGAGCCCTTGTCCTCGATGGCGGTGACGCGGCCGACGGGGATGCCCTTGGGGAAGAGGGTACCGACGCCGGAGGTCACGATCAGGTCTCCCGGCGTCACGTCGGCGCCATCGCGCGCCATGAACTTGAAGCGGAGGCCGCCACTCGGCTCTCCCTCCACGAGCCCCGCCGTCCGCGTGCGCTGCACCACCGCCCCCACCGTGGAGGTGGGATCGTTCAGGAGCTGGACGACGGAGGCGCCCGTCCGGACCTGGGCGACGCGGCCCACCAGTCCCTCAGGCACGATGGCAGGCATCTGCTGGGCGATGCCGTCGGTGCGGCCGCGGTTGACGGTGAGCGAGCGAGCCCAGCCGCCGCCTTCGCGGCCGATGATCTCACCGGTGAGGGTGGTCAGGGGCAGCCGGTCGCGGAGGCTCAGGAGGCGCCGCAGCCGCCGATTCTCCTCGTCGATCTCGCGCGCCTGCAGGGACTGCACGCGCATGCGCTCGTTGTCGGCACGGAGGGCGGTGTTCTCCGCGCGCACGGCGCGCCAGTCTGTGAACACGTGCCAGGTGCCGAGGGCGCCGCGATGAATCTTGGCGAGCGCGCTCTGGAGGGGATTGAGGGCGAAGGCGAGGACGTCACCGGCGCGCGTCTGCCCGCCCCCTCGCGTTTGCACGGTGAGGAGGAGCAGCGAGGTGAGGAGCACCCCCAGCAGAAGCGCGTATTTCCGAAATCTCACCGACTCGACTAACTCCTTGCCCGCGACTCCTGCTCGGCGCCCGGCGCGGGAAACCGCGCTAGGCGGGGATCGCGACTTTCTTGAGAAGATTCAGCTCGTCGAGGACCTTGCCCGTGCCGAGGGCGACGCACGAGAGCGGGTCGTCACCCACGGTGATGGGCAGGTCCGTTTCCTGTCGCAGCAAAAGGTCGAGGCCGCGCAGGAGCGCCCCGCCTCCCGTGAGCACGATGCCCTTGTCGACGATGTCCGCGGCCAGCTCGGGCGGCGTCCGCTCGAGACAGGTCCGCACCGTGTCCACGATGGACATGACGGGCTCGCGCAGCGCCTCCCGGATTTCCTCGTCGGTGACGACGATGGTCTTGGGGATGCCGTCGATGAGATCGCGCCCCTTGACCTCCATGGTGGCGCGGTCTCCCGCCATTGGATACGCCGATCCCAGCTTGATCTTGATCTCCTCCGCGCGGCGTTCGCCCACGAGGAGGTTGTAGTGCTTGCGAATGTACTGCACGATGGCCTCGTCCATCTCGTCGCCAGCGATGCGCACCGACTTCGAGTACACGATTCCGGAGAGCGAGATGACGGCCACTTCCGTGGTTCCGCCGCCCATGTCCACGATCATGTTGCCACCCGGCTCCTGGATGGGCAAGCCGGCGCCGATGGCCGCCGCCATGGGTTCCTCGATGAGGTACACCTCGCGCGCCCCGGCCTGCATGGCGGAGTCGCGCACCGCGCGCTTCTCGACTTGGGTGATGCCGGACGGCACCCCGATGACGATCCGGGGATGCACGAGGGTGCGCCGGCGGTGCACCTTGCTGATGAAGTAGTGAAGCATCTTCTCCGTCACGTCGAAGTCGGCGATGACGCCGTCCTTCAACGGCCGGATCGCCTGGATGTTGCCGGGCGTCCGGCCCATCATCGCCTTGGCTTCGTGACCCACCGCCAGCACCGAGTGATCGGCCTGGTGGATGGCGACGATGGAGGGTTCGTTCATCACGATGCCCTCCCCGCGGACGTAGACGAGGGTATTCGCGGTGCCCAAATCTATGGCGAGGTCATTGGAGAAGAGCCCGGCGAGGACGCTCAGCAGCATATTGGTGCTCTCCCGTGTGGCAGCGTCAGTAGATGGACACTTGCTACGGTCACTCTAGCATCTCGCTCTGGGAGCAAACAAGAACACCCTGTATCTCCGGGGCGATAGGCCCGAGGCCGGCCGGCCTTCCTCTGCCAATCAATGTTTTCAATAGCTTGTATCACGATGCCCCGAGCTGCCCGGTTCATTAAAGGAGTCTGGGGACGGGCATGGGCGACCGGCCCCGGGTCGAGCGCGAAGTGTGGCAACATGGCCCGGCTTCCATGGACGATTTCGAGACCTGGTTCGACAAGGGCGTGACCGACGGACTGCCCGTGGTCCCGCCCACCCGCGACCGCGTGGAGCGCATGCTCTCGGGCACGACCCGCGACCGCTCAGAGCTGGTAGGCGAGGTCGCCCCGAACTACGGCCGGGCCACCGTGGAGAAGGTCGCCGTCAACGCGGTGATGGCGGGCTGCCGCCCCGACTATCTCCCCGTGCTCCTCGCCGCCGTGGAGGCCGCCTGCGACCCGGCCTTCAACCTGCACGGGATGTCCACGTCCACCCACTTCTCCGCGCCCCTCATCGTGGTGAACGGGCCCATCCGCGAGCGTATCGGTCTCAACTGCTCCTTCGGCGTCTTCGGTCCCGGCTTTCGCGCCAACGCCACCATCGGTCGCGCGCTCCGCCTGGTCATGATCAACGTGGGCGGGGTGCGGCCGGGCGAGACCTCCATGTCCACCTTCGGCCATCCCGGCCGCTACACGTATTGCATCGGCGAATACGAAGAGGCCAGTCCCTGGCTGCCGTACCACGTGGAGCGGGGACTGCGGCGGGAGGAGAGCGCGGTGACGGTGTTCGCGGGAGAGGCGCCCCATGGCATCTCCGATCACGCGAGCCGCACCGCGCGGAGTCTGGCCGGCTCCATCGGATGGTCCATGTGCGCCCTGTGGAACATCAAGCACTTCCCCCTGTATTCGCACACGATGATAGTGGTGGGCCCGGAGCACGCCCGCACCTTCGGCGACGAGGGCTGGAGCCGCGCGGACTTCACCAGGCATCTCTACGAAACGGTGCGCGTCCCCTACCGGGCCCTCCTGCCCGATGACGACAACGGCGAAGGCACGAACCTGCGCTTCGGGAAGGGCGAGCCGCCGGCACCCGACGAGCTCATCCCCAAGTTTCCCTCGCTGAGCGAGATGCACGTGGTGGTGGCGGGCGGCACGGCCGGGCGCTTCTCCATGGCCATACCCGGGTGGCTCGGCACGCGCAACGGCTCCGCTCCCACCACTGTCGCCATTCGCGACATCCCTTGACGGCGCCCTCGTCATGAGATACGCTTCGATCAGGTTTTAGGTTCGCCGGTAGTCGGATACGTAGCGAGCAGAGATTCGCTAGATTCGAAATCAACGCCGTGAGGACCTCGAGTCCAGCGGCGTTTTTGTTTGCCTTCCGATCCCGGAGGGCTCCCCCCGCCATGGTGGTGGGGCATCACCGAGGCGCAAGCCTCAAAGAAAGAGGTAGGTACAGATGGCTCAGGGTAGCGTGAAGTGGTTCAACGATGCGAAGGGGTTCGGTTTCATCTCCCAGGAGGGTGGCGAGGACGTGTTCGTGCACTTCAGCGCCATTCAGGCTTCCGGATTCAAGAGCCTGGCCGAGGGTGACCGGGTCGAGTTCGAGGTGAGCCGGGGCCCGAAGGGTCTCCAGGCCGCCAACGTCCGCAAGGTCTAAGGACTTCAGCCCCTGGCCGGGCCCCCACCACGCGGGGCCCGGCCTGCAGCATCCTCCCCGCCGGCTTCCGATCGGCGCTGAAATCGATGTTGACAGGTGTGGGCCCCTCTGCTAGGTTTCGCCCGTCTGGTACTCGGTACGACGTGCCTGATCCGTACGTGAGCGAACAGGTCGACATCTAGGAGCATGGGACGCCGCGAGGACTCGAGTCCTCGACGGCGTTTTTTTGTTCCCCCCGATTCTGGGGGAGCCCCCGGCCATGGTGGTGCGGGGATCACAGGGGCGGCTTCGTGGTCGTCCCAAGGAGAGAGGAACCAGACGTATGGCACAAGGCACGGTCAAGTGGTTCAACGACGCGAAGGGTTACGGGTTCATCCAGGTCGAAGGTGGTGAGGATGTCTTCGTCCACTATAGCGCCATTCAGGCGCAGGGCTTCAAGAGCTTGGCCGAGGGCGACAAGGTCGAGTTCGAAGTCACGAAGGGCCCGAAGGGTCTACAGGCCTCCAACGTCCGCAAGGCTTAGAACCCCGCGCTGAACACTCACGGCCCGCCGGAGGATCCGGCGGGCCGTTTTACGTCCGCTGATCGACGGGTAACCTGAGGCAAAAGAAAAGCCCCGACGGATGCTGTGGCGTGTCTGACTGCTTCGCCACCCCGCTGGTGAATAGCGGGACCGTCGGGGCCGGTGGTTCCTGGGTCCTCCAGGCCCACCTGCAACTGCCTACGTCCGGGCTCTAGGAGGTGACCACCTCACAGATCACCGTAGGGGTACACATCGGCTGGATCACCTCCCTTTCTCGGCGAAGCCCAACGCGGGGCCCAGGGCCACTACCTCGCACCGGACGCCGACTCCCGGTCCGAGGCTCGGTCACGTCGCCCACGGCGGAATTGCCATGGGGGACGATCTGAGGAAGCCTGTGTGCGCTCCGACCGATTTCCCTCATCCTACCCAACTCGCTTGCTCGGCAAAAGGGTTTTTTTACTTCACGGCGATACGGCCGTGATTCTTGCTCACCACCTCGTGCCCGACGCCGGGCACCTTGTCGAGATCGTGCGCGTGCTTGAACGGTCCGTGCGCCTCACGCCACGCGATGATCTTCTTGGCCGTGCCCGCGTTCACGCCCTCGAGCTTCATGAGCTCCGACTGGCTCGCCTCGTTGATGTTGATCTTGGCCTCGGCGGGCGGTGATACCTTGCCCTCGCTCTTGGCTTGCTTGGTGTCGGACGCAAGCACTCCGCCCGCCGCTCCCGCGCACCACATCACGGCCAGCACCGCCGCCATCCACCTGAACGTCGTCATACGCGCCTCCTTGGAGAGTGTGTACAGCTGTCGCCGATTCGACTCCAGGACGGCGGGGGCTGACAATGCCTACAATTCGAGACAGCGCGGCGTATCTACTCCGAGTCAGGACGATCGAGTCGCTCAAGATACGCGTTCCACTCCCACGGCAGCAGCGACTTCTTGGCGTTGTTGCATTCCTTGCAGGCCGGCACGACATTGCCGCGGACGGAGCGGCCGCCCCGAATCAAGGGCACCACGTGGTCGAGGGTGAGGCGACGCGCGCCGACGTCCTGCTTGCAGTAGTGACAGCGGCCATCGGCGATGCGGCGCTTCCACCATCCGCTCTGCCGCAACGCGCGGGCCTCCGCCTTCTCGCGGGATGCGCCCTCGCGCTCCGGGATGAAGCGCTCCTGCCCACTCATGCCTCCTCCGAGGCGGCGGAGAGCCGCAGGGAGAGCTCCTCCCACTCCTTCATGAGCCAGGCGACTTGCTGCTCCGCGTCCTTGCGCGACTGGGCGATCTCGCGCGCCCGCTCGCCATCGCGGTAGAGATCGGGATCGGCGAGGGCGAGCCCGATCTCCTCCAGGCGCCGCTCGATGGCGGCGATCTGCGACTCGATGGCTTCGAGCCGCCCCTTGATGGTCTTGATCTCCCGCTCGAGCCCCTTGCGCGAGCCGCGGGGCGACCTCCCGCGGGACGGCGGGGGCGGGGCGACCGCGGATGTCTCGGCGGCGGGCGGCTTCTCCCTCGCAGGAGCGGGAGGAGGCGCGGCGCCGGACTTCCGCTCGAGATACTCGTCGTAGTTGCCGAGGTGGGTGGTGAGGCGGCCGCGGTCCACCTCCACGACGTGGGTCGCGATGCGGTTGATGAAGTAGCGGTCGTGCGAGATGAACACGATGGTGCCGTTGAAGGCGGCGAGCGCGTCCTCCAGTACCTCCTTGGAGGCGAGGTCGAGGTGGTTCGTCGGCTCGTCCATGCACAGGAGGGCGGCCGGCCGCACCAGCATCTTGGCGAGGGCCACCCGCGCCTTCTCTCCGCCCGAGAGGACGGAGATGCGCTTATCCACCTGGTCGCCGCTGAAGAGAAAGGAGCCGAGAATGCTCCGCAGCCGCCCGAGGGCCGACTCCGGATCGGCGACCTCGAGCTCCTCGAGCACGGTGTGCGACGGATCCAGCGCGTCGAGCTGGTGCTGCGCGTAGTAGTGCACCTGCACGTGCGCGCCCAACGCACGCTCGCCGCGATCGGGAGGGAGCACGCCGGCCAGCATCTTGAGCAGCGTGGACTTGCCCGCTCCGTTCACGCCTACGAGGGCGACCCGCTGCCCGCGCTCCACCGCGAAGTCCAGGCCCGCGTACACGGTGTTCGTCCCGTACGACTTGTGGACGTCGTGGAGGCGCGCCACCAGACGACCCGAGCGCGGCGGCTGAGGAAAGGCGAAATGGATGCGCCGCGCCGCCTCCCCCACCTCGATGCGCTCGATCTTCTCCAGCATCTTCACCCGGCTCTGCACCTGCCGCGCCTTGGTCGCCTGGTAGCGGAAGCGGTCGATGAAGCGCTCGATCTCCGCCACGCGCTTGGCCTGGTTGCGCTGCCGCGCTTCGAGGAGCGCGTGGCGCGCCTCGCGCTCCACGAGGTAGTGATCGTAGTCGCCCTGATAGAGGGTGAGGCCGCCCTGAGCCATCTCTGCGATGGAGGTGACCATGCGGTTCAGGAAGTAGCGGTCGTGCGACACCACCACCACGCTTCCCGCATACGAGCTCAAGAAGCTCTCGAGCCAGCCGAGAGACTCCAGATCGAGATGGTTCGTGGGCTCGTCGAGGAGGAGGAGATCGGGCCGGAGGAGGAGCAGGCGGGCGAGAGCGGCCCGCATGCGCCAACCGCCCGAGAACTCCCCGAGCGGACGATGCGCGTCCTCCGCGGCGAAGCCCAGGCCACCCAGGATGATCTTGGCCTCGGCTTCCAGTCGGTAGCCGCCCAGCGCTTCGAAGCGATGCTGCACCTCGCCATAGCGCTCGGTGGTGGCCTCGGTGGCCGCCGGATCGGCCATGAGGGCGGCGAGGCGCTCCAGCTCCGCCTCGAGACGCCAGACCTCGTCGAAGCCGGAGAGCGCCTCGGCGAGGACGGTGCCGGCCTCGCTCGCCCCCACTTCCTGCGGTAGATAGCCGACGCTGACCCCGCTGTCCCGATGCACCCGGCCGGCATCCGGTTCCTCCACGCCGGCGAGAATGCGGCAGAGGGTGGTCTTGCCCGTGCCATTGGGACCGCAGAGACCGATCCGCTCGCCGCGGCCGATGCGCCACGACACCTCGCGGAGGAGCACCTGTCCTCCGTAGCCCTTGGAGACGGCGTCGAGCGCGATCACGCGGAGGCGGCTCCTAGCCCATGGTCTGCACGCGGTCGGGGGCGATGACGTAAGTTACGCGCACCTCGTCCGCCTTGCGGTAGGGATAGCGATCCTGTCCCAGGTACTTCTTGGCAAGGGCGTCGATGTGCGCGTCCGCTCCCGTCTCCGTGACCTGAGTGACGCGGCCCTTGATCTGCACGTAGCGGTAGGGATTGTCGGGATCCTGGATGCACAGGGCCACGGTGGGCGTGCGGCGAAGGTTTTTGTCCTTGACCCGCCCCTTGGCCGAGTTGATGCGCAGATGGCGGCCGTCCCAGTCGAACCAGACCGGCGTCACTTGGGGCGTCCCGTCGGGGTTGATGGTCGCGAGATTGGCGAAGGCCTTCTTGGCGGTGAGGAGATCCTTGAATCCGTCGGGCACAGTCGTCACGGCTCGATCCTTTCTCGATGGGGTTCGCGGCGGCGGCTCGTCGTCTCCATGATCGCGCCGCTGTCCACCCTCACGGCGTCTCCCGGGGCGCCTCCTCGGTGAGGATGCGGGCGCGCGCCTCCGCGAGGCCGCGGAGGGCGAGGAGCAGGCGCACCATGCACTGCTGCACCAGCGAGGCGTCCTGGGCAGTGGGATCGGCCATCCAGGCGCGCGCCCAGTCGCGGCTCTCGCCCTTCAGGCCCAGCGTGGGGGACAGGCGCTCGAGACGCAGGAGAAGATCGTCGGCGGGCATGCCCGCCGCCCGCAGGCGTCCCACCACCGCGCCCCGCACCGCGGCGTTCCACATCCCCGTCAAGGCCTCGATGAGGGCGGCGTAGCAGGTGGTGTCGGGCTTCTGCTTCAGGTGCTCGATTACTGCGGCGAGGAGCGGATGGATGGCCGGCTCGCCCTCCTCGGTGACGCCAGCCAGCCCCGCGAGCATGGGATCCCGGCCGATCTCCGGCATGCCCTCCAGCACCGCCAGCAGATCCGCCACGGACACGGGGGGCAGCCCGGCGAGCCGGTCGAGGAGCGGCGAGTCGCCGGCCATGTCAGGAGCCCGAGGGCGTAACGGGCTCCTGGGCCGCCGCGAGATCGCGGGCCTGTCCGGGCGGCACGAGGAGCGCCGAAAGCAGCGCGGCCACCGCGACCACGAGCCCCACCACGAAGACGCTGCCCACCGCGTGCGCCATGGCCGGCCGGAGCTGATTGATCAGCTCGGCGCTCAGCTGCGCCCGAGTCAGCGGATTCACGATGAGGTCCGGATGGGTGACGACCTCGCGCAACCCCCCCTGGAGTCCCGCGGGCGCCGCCGCGAGCAGGGCGCCCAGCTCCCGGTGGAGGTGCTGTGCCATCACCGACCCCATCACCGCCACGCCCACCGCGCCTCCGATGAAGCGGAAGAAGCCCGTGACGGACGTGGCCGAGCCGAGCACGGCACGCGGCACGGCGCTCTGGACCGCGATCAGCATGGGCACGAAGACGAGACCCATGCCCACGCCGGCCAACGTCATGTCCCGCATGGCCACGCTCCGGCTAAGCATCTCGTTCCACGCCGACATCAGGACGAAGGCCACGGTGAGGGCGATCATGCCTGCCAGCACCACGGAGCGATAGCTGACGCGCAGGACCAGGCGCGCGCCCAGGATGGAGCACGCGACCCAGCCGATCACGAACGGCATGAGGACGAAGCCGGCCTGCATCGCGCTGCTGCCCGTCACCGCCTGCAGGAACAAAGGCACGTAGGGGATGGCGCCGAACATGGCGGTGCCGGAGAGGAAGCCGGTGACCGCCGCCGCGCGCACCATCGGAATGGAGAAGAGGGTGAGGGGCAGCATGGGTTCGGGCGCCATGCGCTCGATCCAGACGAAGACCACAAGGAGCGCGGCGGAGAGGGCGAGGAGGCCGAGCACGGAGCCGCCGGTCCAGCTCGCCTCCTGCCCCGCCTCCACCAGGCCGACGAGGAGCGCGGAGATCGCCGCGGTGAAGACGGCGGTGCCGACGTAGTCGAAGCCGTTGCGGCGCCGCGCCACCACCTCGCCGCGGAGGCCCACGCCGATGGCGAGCATGGCGAGGAGGCCGAAGGGCAGGTTGATGTAAAACACCCAGCGCCAGGAGATCACGTCGGTGAGGAAGCCGCCCACGAGAGGGCCCGCCACCGACGCGATGCCGTAGACGCTCGAGAAGTAGCCCTGCATCTTGGCGCGACGCTCGAGTCCCCAGAGATCGGCAATCACCGTCATGCCGAGAGTGATGAGCGATCCTGCACCGAGACCCTGCAGCGCGCGAAACGAGATGAGCTCGGCCATGCTCTGCGAGAGGCCCGAGAGGGCCGAGCCGAGGAGGAAGATGCCGAGGCCGACCAGGTAGACGCGGCGACGGCCGAGCTGATCGGCGAGGCGACCCCAGAGCGGCATGGTCACTGTGGAAGCGAGGAGAAAGGAGGAGAACGTCCACGAGTAGATCTCGATGCCGCCGAGGCTCGCGATGACCGTGGGCATGGCGGTGGCCACCACCGTGGACTCCATGGCGGCGAGGAATACCGAGCCCATCACGCCCACGAGCACCAGCCCGCGCCGGGGCTCGACCGGAGCGTGCATCAATGGCCGCCCGTGCACGCGGCGCACTTGCACAGGCCGCGCAGCGTGGGAAACGGATAGACGCTGACGTGGCCGTCGGACCACGTGACGCGCAGGGCGGTGGGCTCCTTCTTGATGTCACGCGGCCAGCCCATGGCTTCCGTGAGACTCGCCTCATCGGCGGGGGCGGCGGCCGGGTCCGTCTGGCCGCGCGCGGGATCGTCGAGCCGCAGGCGGGCGAACGGAAAGATGCTCGAGTGGTTGTCGGCCCACGTCACGCCGAGGGCGTAGCGGCCGACGAGGTGCACGTCCTTCGGCTCGTGCGGGCTGGGCTGCCCGAGGATGGGCAGGTTGATCTTGATAGCCATGATCTCAGGCCGCCACGGGGAGCCGGCGTCCCGCCAGGAGATAGTGCACGGCCAGGTTCTGGTGCGAGCCCCACCTCGCCGCGCGGCGCCGCACGCTCGCCTCGTCGAGGGCGCGGCCGCGATTGAAGAAGTGCTCGAAGGCGCGCCGCACGGCCAAGTCCCCGGCGGCGCAGACATCACCGCGCCCGAGGTGGCGCGCGAGAAACCACTCCGCCGTCCACCGACCGAAGCCTCGCACGGCGGTGAGGGCCCGGATCACCTCGTCGTTGGTGCGGTCGTTCAGCGCGTGCAGGTCCAGGGTCCCCCTCGCAACTTGACGCGCCAGCGCGATCACGTATTCGGCTTTGCGCGTGGTGAGCTGGAGCCCGCGAAGCTCCGCCACGCTCGCACGGGCGAGGCGCGCGGCATCGGGAAAGGCATGCACGGTGTGCCGGCCGACCGCTACCCGCGTGCCGAAGCGGCGCACGAGCCGCGCCTTGACGGTGAACGCGAAGGACAGGGTGATCTGCTGGGCACATACGGAGGTGACGAGCGATTCGAGCGGTTCGGGCGACAGGGTGGGACGGAACCCCCATAGCCGAGGCAGGAGCGGCCCCAGCACCGGATCGTCCTTGGCCACGTCGTAGAAGGCCTCGAGGTCGAGCCCGAGGCCGCAGAGCCGCTCGACCTCGGCCACCGCCGCCTCCAGCGCGCGCGGGCGGCGGTCGTTCGGAGTGGAGACGAGGAGCCGCGGAGCATCCACGCTGCCCGACCAGCGGAGGTCGAAGCCCGTCCAGGTCTCGCCCACGCGCACGGCACGGACGAATGCGCCGTCGACCAGTCGATTGACGGGGTCTTCGCCCCAGACGCGATACCGCTCGAGCGTCCGCGGCACATCGAGAGGCCCATTGACCCGGATCTCGGCCTTCATGGCGGGCCCTCAGTCTACCAGAGGCGCCGCCGCGACGGATCAGTGGCGAATGTCGAAGTAGACCGGTCCGGGAGGTACGGGAGGGCTTCCGCCGAGCCGCTTGACCACGAAGTTCATGTCGACGACCTCGGCGGCGAAGGGCGTGAGCAACCCGCAGGCGTAGGACTCCGCGGGAAGCGGGATCAGGAGATGCCTGATGCCGCCGGCCCGCAGCACACCCACGAGACCGGCGAAGGCATTGAGGGCCCCCGGGCCCTCGAGCATGAGATCGAAGGCCTTGACGGCTCCGAAGGTCTGAGGGTCGAGCCCTCGTGCGATCCGATCGTCCCACAGGGAGAGCCAGGCTGCGCCGTGCCGATTGCTCGCCGTCCAACTGCCCGCGTACGCGCCTTCCGGAGCGGGCGAGAAGAGCTCCTTTTCAAGGAATAACGGCACGAAATGGTGCGAGCGCACGGCCGCCAGCCGCAATTCCATCATGTGGGGATCGTGGTACAGATCGAAGTGCACGGCGCGGGGAGCGGCGATGCCGTCGAAGCGAGCAAGCTCCAGGATGAGATAGTCGAAGCGGGCGACCGTCTCGAAGCCAAGATTCGTGACCATCTTCATGGACGGAGTGTTGGTGGTCTTGATGAAACCGGTGAGGTAGCTCGCCCCCTGCTCCGTGGCCCAGCGCTCGGCGGCCAGGAGCAAAGCCGGGCCGAGGCCCCGCCGCTGGAGCCCGGGCATGACGCGTGTGTTAAAGGAGTAGCCGGCCATGCAGCCGCGGCCACCCACCCGCACGTCCGTGAGGGCGAGGCACTCCACGCCAATAATCTCGCCGTCGCGCTCGGCCACCAGCACTTGGGACATCGGATAGGCGTCCGTCCGGGCGAAGAAGTCCGCGCGGGCTTGAATCAACTCGGCTCCCGTGTGCGAGGAGGCGGACCCCTCGAGGGCGAGCAGCGCAGCGTGGTCGTCCTCGTTCGCTTCACGAAGGACGGTCCCTAACTCCTCCTGCACCAGGATCGTAGAGGACATAGCCCCTCCCTGCGTCCGATCTGAGTGTTTTGGGTCGCGCTCGGGCGCAATCCTACTCCAGGTGCGTGACGTGTGTCGGAGAAAGATACAGCCGAATGTTACAGGGAGGGAGGCCGCTTCCTACGTTCTTTGGCGTAGTTGGAGCCCCTTCCGGGGGGTCA
>Ga0075435_100000218_pt1 | contig 35216 bp, 47 predicted proteins | sample RhiMethybrSRZTD4_FD_75302 | JGI IMG/M metagenome (GOLD analysis project Ga0075435, IMG submission 75302) | Populus rhizosphere microbial communities from Tennessee, USA - Rhizosphere MetaG P. TD hybrid SRZTD4 | ecosystem: Host-associated > Plants > Roots > Rhizosphere > Soil | place: USA...
CCCGTTCTTCTCTGCGATAGCCTTGGCGCACAGATCGCGCAGTTGCTTGAGCTGCTCGCGTTCGACATCATGCTCCTTGCATTCGTCCTCCCCGTCCTGAACGTTGTCCACGAACCAAGCGTGGATGGCGTTTGCCTTGCGCCAATAGGCGACGGTCACCGACAGTGTGCACGATGGCGCACCGTCATGCGGATTGCGCGGTTTGATTCCGGCTGCGGTGAGGAGCCTTACGTATAGTTCGTTCTCCTCCTTGCCGGCGTGCTCGTAATTGCTCGTGTGTCTGCGAGCGCCAAGGTACATGTCCAATCCCATACTGTTCCTTTCTCTTTGATGTTACTGTTCTACTGATGGATACTAAATCAGTCAACGATCCAATGATCTGCGAGTAGAGCTTCGACACTGTGGTATGTCATCTTGGTAGCCTTCTTCCAATCCGTAAGGCCAAGCGTGCCGATCAATACGGTCGTCGGATTGCCGTCGAGAATGATGCCAAGCAATCTGCTTCCATCCGGCTCTGTTTTCACACGGTTCTTCATCGGCAGAATCGGCCAGCACGGCCATCCAGCCGGTGAGTTGATCATCAGCAGATCATCGCCCGGTCCAAGCCTTCGTTCGGTCTTCATTCCTTTCCTTTCTCCAATTCAAAGATTCCCAGCGGCAAATAACCGGCGTGACTGTCCCCTCTCTGGTGAACCCATATCCCCGTCAACCCTGAATTGTGTTTGCCGCACCCGCCGCAGATCACGGTGAACGGTGCCGTCCTATTCTCATCCACCTCGAACACCGTGCCGATCGGGATTGAATCCTTCATCATCGGATACCCGCAGATGCACATTGAATAGCGTACGAAGATGGCTTTCATAGCGGTTTGAATCCGGCAAACTTCCCGTCCTTTATCAAGATCTCGGCCAGATCCCTGGCACTGTCGAAGTAGAGCAGCCTCCTGCCTTGCAAGATCGGCAGCAGCTCGGCAACCACTTCCTCAACCCCATTGGTGATGGTACGATGCTTATCCCACGGGCCACGGTCGATGATGACAACGCAGTCAGCCTCCTGCTTTAAGATCTCGTAGTTCGGTTTCAAAATGGGATTTCTCCTTTCTCGCCTGGCTGCATCAGGACGGCTGGCTTCCAGCTTTCCCACTGTGGTTTCAACTCCGATAGTGGAGGAGGGATCGCCTCTCCGGCTTCAATCCTCCGAAGCATAACCAAGTCGGACTCCAAGTCATTGATCACAGCCATCAAGTCTTTGATCGCACTCTTAACACCAGCGATGGTGAGCCGCCTCTTAAGATGCACGCTGTAAGTCGATTGTAGCATTCTGCAATATCTTTTCCCCGTGAGCTTGAGCATCCGTCGATGCGCGTTGATGCGCCGATTGCGAGCTTGATTGATCGTTGTTGCGCGCTTGGTGTTCTCGCGCGCTTTACCCCACGACCGCTGTGCGCGTGGCTGTTCCTTTGCCCATCGGATCAGCTCGATCGCCTCTGCTAACTGGATGCCATCCGGTTTTCCTCCGCGAACCTTTAGCTGCGCGCCGCGGTGCAGGAAGAAGTGACACTCGACGCAGAGCGCGATCAGATCATCGACCGTGCAGTCGACGAGCTTCTTGTAGTTGACATGGTGGACGTTGATGCAGACCGCCGTGGCGTTGCAGCACTGGCAGAACTTGCCGCCGATCTGGAAGAACTTTTCCCGCCTGAGGGTTTGCCAGTGAGTCGAGTTGAGGTACTCGAGGTAACGTCTCTCGCGCTCCGAGAGTGTTCGATTCCGCTTGCGCTTTCGCATTTAGAGCGTTCGCCCGGCTGATAATCCGAGGATGGGGTCACTCGAACGCAAGGCGCATGGCCCTGACCGGACGAACGCGAAAGTGAATCATCACCCCAGTTATCACGCTGGTTTGAACAGCGCAACAATCCTGAATGGCCCGGCCTTTGTCAACTAGTATCTGCTCAACCCAGCCAGAAAGAGCGCGATCGCTCCGAGCACAGCGAAGAAATAAACGGCAAATAGCAGCCGCGGATGCCTGGAGTTCGCCAGCTCAGAGGCCCAGCACACCTCGACAATCCAGCCTATCGACCAAAGCCCGATGCAGAGCAGGCCGAACGGTATGAAGAGAATGCTGATTGCCTGACCGAAGAACAACATGAACGCAAAGAGCAGCACCCAGCCTATCCCTGCGAATGCCAGCTTGATTAGAGTCATCACGGTTTTCTCTTTCTCTTTTTGAAATAATCGTAGACCTGCGTGATTAGCACGACGAGGAGCGCGATGGCGATGAACACCGGGCCTAAGACAATCCACAGAACAACAAGGACCACAACGACGTGGTCCTCTTCCAAAACAGGTCGTCCTCTCATAACAAGCTGAGTTGTTCCACCTTGCATTCCTTCAGCTTCGTATCACCAACGAACCGGATCTTCGGCCCGGTCAGCACGTAGGTATCCCGGCCGAACTTCACTGTGAAGCCGTGGTATGCACCGAGCGGATGATCCCGCGCCGTCTCCCAATCCATCCCTGGATAGGTCAATGGCTCGCCGTCAAATAGCCTCAGCTCAACAAGACGATAGGCTTCGGCCTCCGCATGACCCTGCCAGAATCCCATCCCCGTCACCGTCATGAGCTGGCCCTGCCAGAGGAACGGCTTGCGGACACGGCTGACTTTCTCACCGATCAGGTCCGCGGAGTAGGCTTGGTTGATGTCGCCTTTACCGACCCGTCTGTTCCCGATCCATTGGCCGTGCTCCAGCCGGGCAGGATCGACGGCGACGGTTTGCATGGGTCAGTCATCCTTCCTCTCGATCCATTTCCTGTAGGCCCACAGGCAGATCGATGTCACGGTGAAGCTGACAGCAAAGGCTACCAGCACTTGCTCCAAGGTATTCATTCAATTCCTCCAGCTCTGCTCGGTCTCGAGCATTTCGGCCTGGTCCTTCTGCCGCTTCTCATCCCGCAGCGCATTCAGCAGATACCACTCGGCTTCGTGCAGCCGACCGCGCATTTCCAGGCTGACCGCTGTATCCAGCAGAACATCAGTCCATTCCTTCTGGTTTCTTTTCATCATAGTCCTCCTCCATCCAGGCAGCGAAGGCCGCTTTCCTCTCCCTGCGTGCGTCTTCCAACGCATAAACCAGCCTCAGCATCTCAGCTGCCGGCAGATTATCAGCGTTCGCATCCAGAAGCGCACGGCTGGCTACCCGTTGTCTCTGTCTGGCTGCTTCGTATGCTTCTTCCTTGGTCATCGCATCCTGCTTTTCTTGCCGTAAGCGATGCCGACGGCAGGATAGGCAACGGCAAAGCCGTGCCGATTGTTCCTCTGAGCTTCAGCCAGCCTGACCTGCCTCTCCTCCGGGCTGAACCGGGCAGCAATCACCCTGGCAGCCTGCCATTCACGCTCGCGCTGGCGCCGCTGGTACGCAGCCCATTCACGGGCTGACATCCTCTTCGGCATGTTCGATGAGTTCACCGGCTCCTTTCCGGCATGGCCAGAACATCCTCCACCTGGCTCATGCACACCTGCCGGGCCAGCATAACGGCCCGCAGCCGCTGGTTTGTCCGCGGGTTGGAGATCACGGCTGAGTACCGTGTTCCTTCCCGCACGTAGTTCACCCGGACAAGGTTCGTGTCCGGTATCCTGAAGAGGATGCCTACGCCTTCAACTACTCCGTTCATACTCCGTCTCCTTTCTTTGTTTAACCGAGTTAACCGCTCCTCAAATAGGCCCCGTCCGCAGCGGCGTTGGCCTGTAGGCGAGCCTCAGGCCTGTGTTCACGCTCGATCAGACTCACGACGGGGCAAAGATGCGCCATAAACGATCCTCGAACGAAATGGTATATTCACCCAATGAAGCTCAAACTCCTTTGCGCCTGCGGCAATCCTCGCCGGCTGGTTGCTGGCAGGCTCAGGGCTTATTGCAAGGAGTGTCATGCGAAGTACATGCGGGAACAGCGTTCTTTGTGGAACCTTCCGCTTCGATCTCCTGTCGCAGATAAAGCTCATCCACCTCCCTTGCACGCAGATCATCCAGCCAGGCAAGGAGGTGCTCAGTTCGGTCGGTCATAAACGTTTCCTTTCCGCGAATTGATTCGCTCCATCGGCAGCCCGATCACCGCCAGGCCGCTGAGGGAACAAACAAAAAAAGCTCCTCCCCGTTTCCAGGGCGGAGCTTCTTGATTCGCTTCGGATTACTTCGCTTCGCCGTTCGTCGCAGGCACCGCAGCCGCAGCCGCAGCCGCTTTCGCCGCTTCCGTTTCGGCAATCATGGCGTCGATTCGATTCGCCGCTTCCGGGGTAATCACCGGCTGAAGGTTTTTCTTCCCTTGCTGCCGCTTTGCCCGTGTCTTGGACTGGGACAATTCCTTCTTCGCAGCCTTGTCAGCCGCTTTGTCCGCCACCGCTTCAACCGCTTCCGGTTTCGTCGGTGCCGTCTTGAACTCGAAACCATGCTTTGCCGTAGTGGTGATGACACCAGTGTCCTTGTTCAACCGCTTGGTGAATGCCAGGGACACAGGCGCCCCGTGGCTCAGTGAATGACGCGCTGCGTACCGTAACACCTTGTGAAACGGGTCGCGGACGTTATCGTTGAACCATTTCTGGCCGATCTCCTTCCCATCAGGGAGTTTTACCCCCTGTTTCTTGAGACCGTTCAGAGCCGTCTTGATGTTCTTCAGCTTGAGGTTGGTTTTCGACGCGAAGAAATACGCATCAATTTCCACCTTTTCATTGCCGGACACTTGCAACGATTCCTTCCTGTCCCCGAACATCACCGGAGCTTCCGGTGTAACATCCTGGACACGTGGGAACTCGTACACGACGGCAGCAGTTTCCTTTGCAGGTTGAGCTGTGGGCGTGGACGTACCGCTTTGTTCGTTCTTCTTCATAACTTGGAGCTTTGGGACGTTATTGCGGGACATGCCCGCGATTCACTGGGAACTCCCTGAAGCTACTAAACCAGTGTGACCTGGTAAGCCGGGCCGCGCACTGGGCGTGGACCTTCCGCCAGGAAATTGCTTCCAAGTAATCAAGAAGCGAATTGAGTAATGGCCACACGTACTGGCCACCATTGACTCTGTTTGTTTTACTTCGTGCTCCGGTTGGTTCGTGCGTTAGTTCAGTGAGAAAGACTCATCCGCTGGATTCGCGCCACACACAGGGCGTGGACGTACCGCCTTATTGTTACCGCCGAAGAAGGTGTTGAGCACCTTGAGACTGCTTCCCACACCCGACACCCGCTAGGTGTCCGCCCAACGGCTCAACCGCTGGACCTTCATGGTGTGTTCCCTCCGTTCGTAGGCGTCAAACAAGGGAGGCATTCTCCACCGGGCATTCCTCCCGCAAGTGATCTACGGGCATTCCGTAGGCTTGCGGGTGTCCAGCTTCCAGACCTGAATCTGGCTTGTTCGCGGTGGGGTCGGTTGCTCCATGATGCCCCAAGGCACCACGCGCAACTATCGGGGATTATCGGTTCCCACCGCAACTACTCGTTCAGCTACTGCCTCATCGTTCAATCAGCCAATGCCAGCGAATGGCAATGACGTGCCCGCTGCCTGCCAGCTTTTCCCTGTGACCTGTAAGCCACAGAACTCCGTCGCTACTTCGGGAGTCGCCTGCCGTGTTTCCACCACGGCTGAAGGTGCGCTGCCGCCATCGGTGCGGCTGATTGTCGGATGAGGGTTCGCCTCACTCCGGCTTAGTCTCGCGTCGGCCTTGCCAATCTTAGATACCGCCACAGAAAGTGCTGGTGTTGGGAGTCGCAATCACGCGGGAGGAACCTTCCTCCAATATCAGTGCAAACCAGTCGGCGCGAACGACTTTTGCACGCTGGCCTTGCTTTCTGACATGGCGCAAACCGCTGGAACAGGATTTGACCACCGCCGGGGGAGCGGGGTGCCCCAGGCTCATGGCTGCGCGGGATAGGGGTGTGTTTGCGCGACTCATCCTCATTTTCACATCAAGTCTTCCTCTGGTAATCTTCTGGACAAGGTTCAATCGGTCCATGTAAAATGGAGATCTGATGAAGCGAGCGAGGAAGTGCAAGGAGCTTCACGGGCGGAGTTCACCCGGGGCGAGTGATTCGCGTTTACCGGGCGCTGGCGACCTTTGGCCACCCGGGACACCTGTGCAGAGCTTCAGGTATCAGGGACGCGGTTCTCCGGCACATGCCGGACAATTAAGCGGCGAGGACTGATTAAGCCATTCCGCTCCAGTGCAGCGCGAGGCGTCGGATGTGGATGCTACTCCCTTACTGTTCTCCGATGTTGGTCGTGCTGGGTGTCGTTTTAACGAGGCATCGGCCAGACCTGCTCGGAGCTGGCTTTCGGACGGCGTTGCATGAGCTACTGTGCGCTCATCCCGATGTGACTCGCCTGCCTGGTGTGAATTTCTGCTGGCAGGGAAAATGATGAAGTGAGAATTGCCCGGCTTGGCGTTGAAAGCGATCGAGGCAGTCCAAGCTTTCTTGCGGGCGCGTTGCCTCGAAGTAAGCGGCGGCTGCGCGCGAGGTTTCCAGAGAGTGCGCTTAAATCCTTGAGGCATGGAAATGGACTGCGGACAAGGAGTGACCTAGGGGATGTTTGAAAGATAACCCTTGATCTTCGGCCCGCAGAAACTGGCGCCGGGATGTTTGGTCTTCAGGAAGTGAAGTTGCCGTCCTGGCCATACAGGATTGGGCACCCGGCGTTAAAGCTGTCATGGCACCAAACATGATTTTCTATTCGCACACATCTTCGCGTTCGTCAAGTGCGCGTTGTCCACCCACCACTTTTCCGACCAAAATCTCCACCTCATCCGCGTTTTGCCTGTTGCGTAAGATCATGGTCTGGATCTCTTTATCTTTCTTCAGGTCCTGCAGAGCATCAGCCTGGATTCTCCATTTTTTTACCAGGGAAGAAAGTTGCGTTACGAGGGCGAGGAGGTCGTTTTTCTTATCATCGGTATGCATGATTGCTGGTCGTGTTCGTAATCGTAGTTTGCGAGGGTCTGAAAGTAATCGTGGCCGTCGATGAACTGCTGAGCGTTTCGAGCGAGGCACATGCGCGTCTCGACGTTGGTGCTGTAACCGCGTCCGTCGCCAAGTTTCCAATCATAGACCGTGCCGACGGCGAACTCCCAGTCTTTCTGGCTGAGCATTGGCGGGGGTTTATTTATTGAATCCAACGCTTTTAGCTTTGATCGTGGCTGTCCTGATGAGCGAGATCAGGTTTACGAACTTTGGAATATCCATCTCCCCAAGCCGATGATGGAGTTGCCTGGCCAGCAGATCCCACGCGTAAGTCATTTGAAGCGGCGTCAGTGTCAGGGCGCGTTTGCCTACGAAATAGCACAGATCGCGGCGATTCGTGTAACCTTTCCGCAATCCGCGTTTGCTCATGACTCCTCCTCCGGCAATCTTTCCGGGATATGGCTCACGCGGAATTCCCTGTAGGAACCGTTGGTGGCGGTCCTGAAAGCGGTGAGGCAATTCGCGCAGGTAGCCTTGCTGGGGAGAGTTGTGCACGTGAGATTGCCAGGGACGAAGTCAGGGAGACGGCAGTAAACGCGGTATTCGCCGGGTTTGAGGAGGTGAACGAGAGGCTTCTCTTTCATGAGTACATGGACCGTCCAGGCGCAACAAACGGCTCGTTCAACCAGCCGACCTCATCGCCGTCGAACATCTCTCGATATTCCGGAATCACCTGGAGCGCAGCATGAACGCTGATGGGCTTCAACCCATCACGAACAACGATGTGCCACACTTCAATCAGGAGCTTGTGCCGCCTGTAATCATCGTCACCATCCTGCCAAGCGGCCCAGCAAGCGCCTGTTGAACATCGGAAATCGGAGTCATCTTCAACCAAGTGCCGCACAACCTTGATCTCGCCGGATGATCCTGGATTCCAAAGCAGCATCGCGTTTTTGAGTGGGATATCGGTTATTTGTTTTGTATTCATGTGGTTATGGGTTGTTCCATGTTTGGGAATTCCTGTTCTTCCGGATGCGGGTGCAGACGATCCAGGACACTCAAATTGATCGCCTCTGAACCGAGTGGCGTGAACCGCAGCTTATTGAACAGGAACTTCTCAGCGAATTCCACGCCTGTCTCGCGCTGTTTGTTGCAATAGACTATGGTGTCCGGCTCGCGGTTGTCGGTCGCGCCGTTATTGCGGGATTTAACCTCTTTCTCTTTGTTTCTCCATACCGTCAGCACGTTGGCCGGCTGGTTGATGATGTCTGCCGAGCCGCGGACATCGAGTTTTCCTGGAGCGTCCAGCTCGTTGGACCCCTTGCGAGCGTGAGCCACAAGGTTGACGTGCGCGCCGGTATCCATGCTAAACGAGCACAAGTCGTTAAGGAACATGCGCTGGGCGTTATAATCATCCGAATCGATGGCGCATTTCATCAGAGAATCGATGACGAACAGCGTGACGCCATGCCTGGCAAAGCTGTATTCCATTAGTTCTAGGACGAGCTTTGACTGCACGTTTCCAAGCAGGTCGTAAATCCATAGCCTGCCGGTCATCCACTCGAGTATCTCGGTGATTTGTTCTCGTGTGAATTCGATTAGCGGATCGGATTGCCGAAGCATCCAGCGCAGAATCTTGTGCACTGGCATCTCCATGCTGGCGATCGCCGCCAGGTGCCCATCCAGGATCGCTTCAAGGATTACCTGATTGAGCAGGATGGTTTTGCCGTGCCCGCTTATGCCTGTCCAGACGGTCACTTCGCCCGGGCGCAGGCCGAGTTTTCCGCGAAATATCGAAGGGAAGAATCCTGGCCGGACACCGTCTGGAGGAAAGAATTCCTCGACAACCTTTGACGTCAATTCGTTCGGCGTCTTTATCTGGCGCGGCGATAACGGCCTGCTGGCGGCGATGGCGGCTGCGAACTGGTTATTTGTGAATCCGCCATGCAGCGCTTCGTTGGCATCCTTGAATCCAGGCAGGCGAACGATGAAACAGCGCGCGAGCCCCAACCTAGCGGAAATCTTCGGAATCGCTTTTCGACCTTCATCGTCATCGTCGTAGTTCAGGTAGATTCGCTCGAATTGCTGCAGGCTGTCCCAGTTGAAATCAATCCAGGCATCGTTGGTCGCGCCGTCTGGAACAGATAGCGCCGGAAACCCGGCTTGATGCCAGGTCATGCAATCGATCTGGCCCTCGGTGAGAACCACCTCGCGGGTATCTCTTGGAAGAGCCTGCCAGCCGAACAGACATGGCGCGCAGCCGGTCTCAGACCAGACGATTTTCTTTCCTTTGTCATTCCGCTTGATGGCGATGAACTTGTTGTTCAGGAGTTCTCCGTCGGGAGAAAATGCCGGGAAAACGATCACCGCGCCAAGTTTCGGATCAGACAATTCGGAGACGTTGAATGCCGCCTGCGTGAAGCAGTCCAATCCACGCTCCTGATAAAGATAGCTGATCACGAGGTCCGAGTCGGTTTTGGCAAGAACCGCCCTCGGCTTGCTGAACGATTTCCGCGCCGGAATATACGCCGGTTCGTGGATTCCGAGCCATTCCTTGGCTACGCGGATGGCTTCTCCCAATGTGACGCGCCTTACCAGGGAAGTCAGCGTGAGCAGATCACCCTTCTCTTCGCCGGCAAAATCCATAAACACGCCGGCCCTGGCGCCGTTGATCCTGACCTTGCACGAATGACCAGCCTCGCCGTTCACAGATCCGACGCACCATTCCGCGGATTCCTTGCGGCCGTTTGGCAGGAGCCACTTTGCGTACGCCTCCGCCTGTACTGAGAGCTGGTTGGAGATTTCCCTGGCGGTGACGATCATTTGCGCAGCCTTTCCTGGAGTTTTTTGGAGCGTTCGCGCTCTTTTTGGAATGGAATGTCCTTGATCTCCTGAATTTTGGCCTCTTCCTCCGGGGTCAAGTCCCGCGATGCGGCGAGGATTACTTTACCCTTCTGCGCTGAATGACATCCGTTGATCCATTGTTCACCTTCACGGTTCCACCGTTTCCTGAGATGTTTCTCAAATCTCACAGTCACGCCTGCGCCATCCTTGCCTCCGCGTCCGTCCCATGAATCGAATACCAAGCGTGCAAAATCCGGTTTTACGAGTGCTCGTAGCTGGACGTCGACGCGCTCCATCGCTTCCTCGAATGTCATTTCTTGGTTTTCCCCCGTACCCCCTTTCCGTACAGGTACCAGAGCCAGAGCCAGAGCCTCACCTTGGCGGCATTCGGCAGACAGTGTCTCGACAGTGTCTCGACAGTGTCTCGACACAGTCAGAAATGGAAGATTCGCTCTGTTAAGAGCCTTCCGAACGGCTTCATCGGCATGCTGGTGCCAATCGTGGATGAGGAGCCTCCTGGCATCGTCTCGCTCAATCCAGCCGCTCTTGAGCAGACCATCGATCAATTTCACAGGTTCTCCGTCCCAAAAGCAGCCGTCTGATATGTCAGCGTCCTCGTATTTTCCAATGTCACCTTGGGGCGCAAATCGACCAGCCCAATGCCAAAGGCACTCCATGAGTCCTACAGCTGAATATCTGGATATTCCAAGGGTCCTTGCCAATTTCTTCATCTTCGGATGCTCTGGAGTGCCCCGCTTCATGCACCAAAGAAATGAATTGCGCTCGGCCTCGTTCGCCCTTCGAGCAAAAGAGGGTTGCTGCAAGGGCCTGAGCCGAAACCCAGGACCGAGCGCAAATTAAGAATGCATAGGTAAACCGTAAATGCAAGCTCTGGCGCAGCGAACGTGCTTTGTCAGAGCGTCACGATTCTGCAAAATCCCCGCGGCGAAGGCAACAAAAATTTTCTGCGGCGTGATACATGCGGTCAGAACCATCGAACCGGCCGCGGGATCTCCCACGCGTTCCACTCGCCGCAGAAACTACTTCGGTTGAGCCTCGCGCCGCCTGAGAGTCTCGGAGATCGGAAAATCATGGGCCCGCAGGAACGATATCCCCTCGCGGCTCATCCAGTGCGAGCGGGCCTTCTCCCACTCGTTGTCGGTGATCGGGATGCAATACACTCGATCGCGTAGCGCGCGGACCTCGGCTTCGGTAGGTTGAGTGTTCATGGTATGTGTCTCCAGGTTATTCGAAGGCGGATCGAGCGGATATTTTGAGGTGTCACGTTGAATCGCCTAGCGATCTCAGCCTGCACAAACCCTCTGGCTATGAGTTCTCGAATTTCCATGACGTCACGCTCGTACAGTTTTGCTTTGCTGTTTTCTTCCCCACGGTAGTGTGGAGGAGAAAAATCGCGGCCTTTCTGCTTGCAGTCAATTCTGTTGTCCCGAGCAGTGCCGATGAATAGGTGATCCGGTCGAACGCACGGAGGATTGTCGCAGCGATGGAGCACATGCTGGCCGCGTGGAATCGGCCCGACATAGATGATCCAAGAGATCCGATGCGCCTTGTCTGTCCCGCAGTTGACATTGAATTTTCCGTACCCATGTTCGTTTTTCCCGCCAGTCCATACCCAGCAGCCTTCGGCTGGCTTCTCGAAAAATGTCTCAAACTTCTGGATTATCTGCTCCCGGCTTAACGGCGGGACGCCTTTTGCGTCTGGGGCGACCTCCAAGTCTTCCATTCTTTCGACTCGCCAAAGCCTTCTTCTTGCTCCTGACTGAACCACCAATCTTTCCGAGGAGTCTCGCAGCCGAATGTAGTTGATCGGAGCCTGTTTTCGTGTCATTCATTGACTGTAATCCTGTGCGCTTGGGTTTGTCAAATGAATTGGGGCACTGGACGATACGTAGTACTCATCTGGCGCCATTCAACCAGGAGCGGCAGGAATTCCTCCATCCCGTTCTCCCGGGCGAATACCTGGTAATCGCCGGGCTCCTGCTGGCATTTCCTGAGGTAGATCGGCGGTCTGCCCGGGTAGTGGGAACTGAATTCTGGCATACGGATGGCGTGCCCGGCCAAGGTTACGTCGCCGATGTATCCCCACAGAGGCTCCGCGAGTGTGTCGAAACGGTTTTTTTGCTCTTTCACCCGCGTCTCGTACAGGTTTTTGACTGTCTCGGAGCTTAATTTGTCCGTCCTGACGGCAAAAAAATCAGTGACCGTGCTGAAATTGGAGAAAAAGCGAGACTCGGCCCGCTTAATTGAGCCGGGGTGGATCTTTCCAGGGAAAGCGATCCAAACTTCTGGATCAGAGAAGTACCGTTCGAGGATTTCCCTGCAAACCGGGTCGCACATGATGAAGCGTTGGCTGACTTTTAGGGCAATGTCGGCCCCCTGAGCCTTGGCGAAAGCCAGAGCGTTGCACGCTTGGTTCACATCACCGGCAAAATGCCCTCTGTGGGTGCTGCTACAGTAGTGGAAGACGTCAAACCGAGCGGCAACGTCCCGAATGTCAGCGGAATACTGGTTCAAATCATCGGAAACCAAGATCGGGAGGTCGTCTCCGAACACCCGGCGGAGCGCGAGTATGTTCAGCTGAACAAAATCGGCCAATTGGTAGGCTCCTATGGTGGCTGCGAATTTCAAGAGATCAATTTTGCGTCACAGTGTATCTTCACCGGAGCAATGTCGAACACAATCAGCGTCACACCTTGCGGTGACTTCGAACTGTGGACCGTCAGCGACCGGCTCGATGACGGTTTCGCGTTCACGCTCCCGATTAAGGCTGCGCCATTCAAAATCGAACAGGACGGAGCGGTGATCTGGTTCGTGCGCCGGGAAATGACCATAGCCCCGGTTCAGTACAACGTCCTCACGCCGATTCTCAACGCGTGGAACTACAGCCCCGACAAACGCGGCTGGTGGTTCCGCGACTCGGACCTGAAACGGTTCGCAAAAAAAGCTCCCGGGATCACCTTTGACTATTACATCGTCTGGCCTGGGCTGGAACCGAAAAAAATATCGCCCGACCACATCGATCCTCCGCCGGAGCCAGGATTCTCCAGCTGCGAGCTGTCGTTCCTGAAAGATCTTCACTATGCCATCCCGGAAATCGGATGGGACGCGCTCAAGGTGTTCTGGCTTGCTATCAGGGCGGCCGCCATACGCAGACTCGCCGATCACAGAACGCTGGACCTTGGCTTCGCAAAAATAATTCCGATGCCGTACCGTCAAAACTGGAAGGAAGCGTTGGCCGTCCGGTTCTCGAGCCTCATGTCGATGTTCGGAAAGCCGCCAGAGGAACGGCATGAGACATTAACGGTCTCCGGATTCTACGGCGCGCTTGCCAGCCCGAAACTCCTGGCGTTGGACCGGCAGGAAACTTTCGTCCGGTGGACGCTTGAAATGATCCCTTCGCCTGAACTTGACCGGCGGATGGAGGAGCACGAGCTGGCCAGGAAAGAGAAATTATGCGCAGCCAATTACGCGACCAGGATCCTCGGTGAGCTGGCCGGTTGTCTCCCGGCCGTTCTGGAGATCATGAAGTGGTATTCGGCCAAGGTATTCCATCCTCCGGCTGATATCGGGAATGGACTCACACCCGGCTCGGTCGTGCTTGTTCCAGCTGTGCCGAAAGGATTGATCCGTCCAGGCCGCGGGCTTTGTGATGCGGTCGCTCTTACTCCTGACGACGCGTTTAAGGAATGGCGCGCGGACTACAGCAAGCTCCAGTACCCGGAACCCCTGCATAAGATACGGCACACTGCGATGATAGAATTCAGTCCCATCCGAAGTCCCAGGAACGGGAACGTCCCCAGCAGGGTTTCCCTGGAGGATAAAAGTACGCAATCGCCGGAGTCCAGCACCCGCAGCCAATCTTCCGAAACGGTTCCGGGTCCGCTCCCGGCGGAGGCTCCGGACGGCATTGGCGAAGTTTCCGGTTGAAGATCGGGCAGCGATAGCAGGTTCTCATTCTCCGTCGCCATCGCTCCCTGCGCCCGCGGGCGTGGGCGATGCCGGTGATCAGCGTCCATAGAATGTGCGGCAGCGCGCTCCTCAGGGATTTTCGCTCCAGCAATAAAACTTGCCTCCACTGCGCGAATCGCGGAGGGTGAAGCCTGAAGATCATCATGCCTGAGGCTACCACAACGATTGCCGTCCGAGAACCTTCCGGCAGGGTAAAACGGATTTCGAACGGCAGACTTAACAAAGCCGCGCGTGAGTTGAACCTGCTCAACATCTCATCGCGCGGGCTGCACAACATCGCCACCATCGGACAATTTCTGGATCAGGTCGGCCTGCTCAGGTACGGGAATGGGCGCCTGCTCGGATCTTCGCAGATGATCTATGAGGCCGCGAATGCCTGCGCGACTCAGGCCAACAGGGACGGTATCAGCGACGAAGTGCGCCAGGGTTATCTGGATCTTCAACTGCGTTTCATCAAGGCAATCGACGAGAACGTCGCCCTGCAGCTTGAGCTCAACAAGGTCGCTGAGACGCGGAGTTCAAATCCGCATATTCCGCAGGGGAAACCTTTTCTGCCCGGCGCGCAGATCAGTCCTATTCAGATCAATGTGGTGCAATCTGCAACGCCAACGACAGACAATAAATCTGTTACCGTAAACACGGAGTGAAGAACGCTCGTTCTGGAGACCAATCCTTGTCGAGCCTGTACTTGATGCGCGAATACGGAACACCGAACCGCTCACACAAATCCACCAGACAGGCTGTGATTCCGCGAACTGTGAGAATCCGATTGGTGCGTTTATTTCTTCCCTGGTGGGCGCGCGTTGCCCAAAGGCAGTTGGCAAGCTCGTAATTTCCATCATTGTTGATGCGTTCAATCGTCCATCCGATTTTGCCTGGCCCCATATCTTCAAGAAAATTGTCGAAAGTTCTCCAGCGCTCGCAGACTGAGACACCACGACCGCCGTAGTCCTGGAATTGATTGTAAGCGCGGTCAGTTGTTCTTTGAATCATGCCAGCCCACACTGAATAAATCCTGCTGTGCCGATTGGCGCCTGCGTGTCCGTGTGTCGTATTCAGGATGATTGCTAGATCGTGCCTCAAACAGCCGCACGATCGGCTGTGGCCGCTTCGGAGCTGGCCATTTGGAACAACCGCCTCATTGCCATCGATACAGCGAACATGGCTTGTTGGAATCGGGCGACCGAGATGATTTGTTCCATCCGGTCCTGGTCCGAGCACGGTCCATCTTGCAAATTGAGTTCCTGGCGGGATAAGCTTGCGAATGCGCATAGCGTTGCTTTCTCAACGTTGTGTTCAGCGGCAGGCGCACTGGCGACAACCAGGCGTCTGCTGCGATTCTGATTGAAAGGAGACGCCAAATCAAGTAAGTAAAACCATGCAACTGATAAACAACACCGGTACATTCCTCTTTCTGCTTGGCTCCGATCGCACCGGGTCCGAGGAAGCTGAGGCCGCTCAGCTCGGCAGCTACAGCGCCATCCGTATTCTCAACGGCACCGTGCTGCCGGCCAACGAGCGCCGGGCCTGGTTCGCCATCATCAACCTGGACGACGCGCCTGTGCTGGTGAAACTCGGGGCGGGAGCCACCACCAGCGATTTCAACGTGGCCTTGCAGGCCTGCACCACCGCCGACGATGGCAAGGGGGGCTCTTATTTCGACGCGAGCTATCGCGGCATCGTCAGCATTATCGCCTCGACCGGCGCTCCTCGCGTGTCTGTGATCGAGATGGAATCTTAACCTTTGATCTCCCAGTTCCCAACTCAGACTCGGATCCTCTCAACGCCTCATAAGAGGCCGGTGAGATGGAAGCCTTGGATCGGGCAGATCGGCAACGCGTTTGGGGGTGGCGTCAGCGGTATCGACGCCGAGGTATCGGATTGGGAAGCGCGCGTCATCGGTTTGGGCAGCTCGGTGTCAGTGAGCACGCTGAACGCCGCGAACGTGATGATGCGCGATTTCAAGGCCAACGGGCTGCGTTCCAAAATTCTGCGCTTCGGCATATACGCGGGAAACACGAAGGCCGCGTGCGCTGCGCCATTCATCAAGGACATCGGCGGGACGACCGACGTTTTTACGGCCGCGCTCACCTCGGGCACTTGGGTCTATAACGAGACCGGCGTCAACGGAGGGTTGCAGTCCACCGGCAGCGACGTTTCGAACACCGGCATTTTTGCGGATAACGTTTCTCTGCCGCTCGAGGATTATCACATCGGAGTGTACAAATCGACGCTGGGCAACCGCAACATAGCGATGGGCGCGGCGATAACCGCTGTTGGAACGGCGTATCTGATATGGGACGCGAGCGGGGTGTACACGGCAATGTTTGTAGCCCCGGGCTCGAACGACATCGGGCCGGTGACCGACGTGGGACAGATCGGCCACTACGTCGCCACCCGCAACGGAACGCTGCGGCTGTTCAAAAACGGAGCCTCGATCGCCGCAAACCTGACGCCGGGAGGCGCGAGGCCGCATGGAGAGATCCTCGTGCACAACGCGAGCCTGGACGGAGCGCCGTGGCCAGCCGCGGCCACAAGTTCCGTGCTGGCCTGCTACCATGTCGGCTTGTCCTTAACCGCAGGCGAAGCCCTCACTCTCTACACCATCATCCAGGCTTTCCAAACGGCGCTGACCAGGAACGTATGATGAGCGGAAAACCAAATGAGCCTGCCTGAAGGTGCATATCTGTTCGTGGCGAATTATACCGGAGACACAGCCTATGCGATTGTGCAAAATAACGGGTCGGGCAACCGGGCGAGATTTTTCAGTATGCACGGCACGGCGCACCTTCACGGTGGCGGCACACAATTGCTTATCCCAATCCGCATCGCGACTGAGTACGGCAGGTTCGTGCCTCTTGTCGCTATGGTTGAGCCTGGCGTGTTTGCGCGGAAACGACGTGCCGATAACTCTGGCCTGGAACCCAAGCGCGAGCGCAAACGTGACGGTTTACCAGGTATGGCACAGCGTCGGAATGGGCAACTTCACCACAACGGACACGGACAAGACCAACGGACTGACGATGACCGTGACGGCGGACAACGCGAACACTACTCGATTTTATGTAATCGCCTTGAACAATCTCGGCGTGCCGGCTCAGCCAAGCAACACGGTGACAAACTTTCCAGCCTCAATCCCGGTACTGGGCCTGAGCTTCGAGGCGGAAGCCGGAACGGTGACGGCGCCATTCTACGTGTCGAACGGCCTGGTGCAGCAGGATTCTCAGACCGGAGCGACTAACGGCGGCAGAGCGTTTTACCAGTTCGCAACCACCAACGCAGGCAGCTACTCGGTAAGCGCAATGCTGAATGCGCCGGATGACGGGGCGAACAGTTTCTACGTTGGCATCGACAGCGATCCGGGCGAGGATCTGGTTTGGGACGTGCCGATAACGACCGGCCTGCAGACCCGCACGGTGCGCTACCGGTCAGACACAGCGGATCATCAGTACGTCCTGAACGCCGGTTCGCATGCGCTGATTTTTCGCGGGCGCGAGGCGGGTGCGCAGCTTGACCGGATCACTATTTGGCGCGTCTCGGCTCCGGTGCCTATTCCGCCAGCCGCCCCGACAAATCTCCGGGCCGTTCAAGTAACAGGCCGGCGTTACGACCTCCAATGGCTGTCAGACCTTAGCGCATCCACAGAAATCGAGCAGAGCATCAAGGCGCAGCCGTTCGTCAACATCGGCACGGTTCCTCCGGGCACGCTGCATCTCACGGTCCAGCTCGACAAGCGACGGGAATACACCTTTCGAGTCCGGTCAAAAAGCGCCTCTGGCACCAGTCCTTATTCAAATACAGTGATCGTTACTCCCTGAATTCCAGCCTTGCGCCGATGCGGTTTAGCGGCGAAATTTGCGAATGGATAAAGGGCACAGCAGCCGCCCCGCCGACTGCGGGGGGTTCACAATCGCGAGCCAGCACGCCTACTTCGAACGCTGGCTTCTTAACATGGAGGAACTGAACCGGGAACGGTTCGGGGCCATCAAGGAGGCGATTTCCAAGGCCGAAGCCGCGCAAACCGCCTACAACGAACGCAGCAATGAATTCCGCGGGCAACTCGATGACCAGGCCAAGCGGCTCATGGCACGGGAGGAGGCGCTCTCTAAGTTCGCTGCCTACGACGAAAAGATCGAGGATTGCAAACAAGCCATCGCCGCGTTGCGCGAGGCACAAATGGCCGGTGTCGGGCGCAAGGAGGAGCGGGTGGAGCTTCGACAGCAAGCCAATTGGTCAATCGGCCAAATAATAGCGGTTGTGGCTGTGCTCGTTACGCTCATCACGCCAATTGTTATTGCCGCCATTGAATTCCTGCGTCACAGTACGAAACCATGAACGCAATCTTATCAGTCATCTCGCCTGAGCTGCAGAGCAAGGCGCAGCTTTGGGCCTACGGCATCTCTGTGCTCACCCCGCTTGTGATAGCAGGCATAAAGAAGCTCGTGCCAACCGTGCCGAAAGTGGCTCTGCCTTGCATCGCGCCGTTTGTCGGGCTTCTGGCCGGCTTTGGAATGAACGCCTTGATCGGCAGCCACCTGTCGTGGATCGACGGAGTTTCACTGGGAATGATCGGCGTGTTCGTGCGAGAGGTTGTCGATCAGGTGAAGAAGTCCGTAGCAAAGGCAGATTGAAAACCGCCCGTCAACGATTTGCCATCACGCTTGAGCGGACCACTTACGCGCTCGCCTTCGCCACGGCGTTCTGGCTGATGGTGCTGCTGTGCTCAGGCTGCGCGCGCTTTCACTCGGAGCAGATCGAGCTGGGCACCGATGGCACGAAAAGAACAACTCACATCTATGTGCTCACGGTCTTCGACGCGCATTCGGACCTGACCAAGCTGCGGGCCAGCACTACGGACAAAACTCAAGGCATGAGCCTTGCAGGCTTGACCGAGAACGCCAGCTCGACCAACTTCGTCCGGGTGCTGGAACTGATCGCTACAATCGCGGCAGCCAGCGCGAAATAATGGCAACCAAGCAAAAGACCAAACTCCGATGGCGAAGCAGCTATCAGAGACCTCGACGACGCGGCTGGTATGAATGCCGGGCGCGAGACGGTCGATGGAGTGGCAAAACAGAATATCGAGCATGGGGACGCGGCATGTGGTGGATACCGCTCGGCGGTGACAATGCTGAAGGCGGATGGTTGTCATCTCCGATGGGCCTTTATCAGTGGCGCGGGCCTGCGCATGATATAATGAAGCCATCACCAGTCGCCAAGTAAAATTCGGGCATCATGTTCGCGCATGGTGAGGGGTTAAACCTAAACACAAAGCAACATGAAAAAAATCCGATTCGCAATCCTCGCCGTCCTGCTAACCTCCGTCGCCGTTCTCGTCATGGCGCAGTCCGTCCCGCCGAAGTACTCCCGCGTGGAGAATATCGTGTATTACAAGAACCCGCAGACGGGCAGGCTGGGGTTGTATCTGAGCTTCGAGTTGGAGAAGGACCATGTTTACCAATTCCAATATACGCGGGATGGTGTGACGTTTTTCGATGCGTTCCAAGTCAACACGAAGGGCAATGCGAATGATGTTTACGAGTCGTTCAACATTCCGAATCCCGGTCAAGGCCTTTGGCCGCGCATTGTTGATCTCGGCGCGAGTCCGTAAAGCAACTCAATTCTTCGGGGTAAAGACCCCATTGTGAATCATCGGGTAAACGCCTACCTTGTCGAATGGCGAAACCTACCGTGCCAGATGAAAGCCGTCTCGAACGGCTGATAATCGGCGTCCAGGATGCCCTGTTGGCAACCGAACGCCAGAATGCTCAGAGACACGTCGAACTCATCGAAGCGATTCGGGAGAGGGTCGATATTCTCGGCAGGCTGAACCGGCTGAATTCGCGCCTTGCGCGGGTAGCCAGAGCACTGGCAGCATTGGACGCCAAAACCTAAACCAGAAAGTGAAATGTATGCCAAGTGCAATTGAAACTTACGCGGCCAAAGTTGATGCCGCCTTTACCGAAATCGGTGCAAGTGTGGATTCAATCGTCACCAGCGTTTCCGGCGTGTCCGGCGACGTTCAGCGCCTGAAGGATCTCATCGCGCAACTCCAGGCAAGTGCTGGAACCGTGACGCCCGAAGATCAGGCGCTCCTTGACAGGTCCGAAACCGCCGTCAACGCCCTTGCAGTGCGCGTGTCTGGTGTGAAGGACGCACTCGCGGCTCTCGACGCCGCCACTGAGGAAGCTCCTCCGGTCTAACCTCCGCTCCGTTAATGCCCGCCGCGGGGTCGTGGCGGGCTTTTCTAACCATGAAAACACTATTTTCAGCAGTACTGCTTGCGCTGGCTTTGTCCGCGCAGGCGCAGCAACAGGCCAGCAGCAAAGTGACCGCAAAGACCGCCGCGACCACGCTCTTGCCGAAAACAACCGGAACAGGTCGGTGGACCACGGTTTTGGAAAATACGATCAAACTGGCCAATAATAAGGACATTTTCGCAACCGTCAGTTTGGAATGCGGACTTTTCACGCAAACCCTATCGTCCACGAAACACGGAGTCCCGGACACATCGGAGGCCAGCGCCATGATAGAGGTCCAGCTTCTTATTGATGGAAAAGCGGCCCAGCCTGGGCCTGTGGTGTTCTCTCGAAGAACTCAGACATTGACGACCGTTTTGGAGGGCCAGCTTGCAGGGTGCCAAACTATAGCCACAAATTTGGATGGCTCATTGTCAATCGTTGTAGATTGGAATTGCGTTCAACCAGAGAGCGTGAAACTTGCCATCGACAGCATGAACGCGAACAGTTTTTCGTTCGTCGGAATTGACGTTCCGGTTGGCGCTCATCGCGTTTCAGTTCAAGCCCGAATCACCAGCGCCGGATCGGCGCAAACTGGAAATTACGTGGCGCTCGGAACGGTTGGCCGTGGCTCAATGGTGGTCGAGTCGGTGAGATTGGTCAAAGACCCAGGCGTTGCTCTTGATATTCCGTGATCGGTTTCCGTGTGAATTGATTGGTGGCTTGCGGAACGAAAAACGCCTCTTCCACAGACCATTTCTTAAACAATCTTAGCGACGTTCGCCTATACGGGACGTTGAAGTGCTCGCACAGTTCTGCGAGACATCCGGTTATTCCACGAACGGTAAGAATCTTGTTGCTGTTTCTATTCCGATTTTGTTGTTTTGGCGTTGCCCACCGCGTATTTCCGGGTTCGTAGTCTCCGTTTTTATTCGGCCAACGATCTATCTGCATTCTTGGCGGGCACTCGCCATTGTATGCAAGGAAACTTTCGTAAGATTGACGCCATTCCTGACAGACTTTAATTCCGCGTCCGCCATATCTATGGTAAGCTTGATTCTCCGGTCTCTCACATCGGTCAATCATGTTGCACCATGATTTATACGTTCTGGTGTTTGCTCCTTTCTTAGCGTGACCATGTATTGTGTGAGACTCAATGCGCCGTTCGTCTCGGTAGCATCCACACGACGTTGTATGACCACGCTTCAGATTTTCATTGAAGGCAATGAACTCGGTTCCGCAGACGCACCGAACCCAACTCTTGCCTCTGGTTTGACCATCAGGGCGGATACACGGTGGCGCTTCAGCGAAGACGAATCCTCTTCCAAAAGTCCGACCGATGAGATTTATTTTGGCAGGCATAACGGTGGTCGATTCACTGTTTTGTTCAGCGGCGGCGTTCGGCGTAACGGTCGAACGTCGCTGCGATACTCTCAAGACATCGGCAAACCGTCAAGCATCGCCCGCCGTGGTTTTGGAAGTGCCCTAAAGTTTGAGCGATGTTATCCGGCTTGTGGACGCCCCGATGTGCGGGCTCCACGAATCGGCCAGTTCGTTGATCAGTTCAGGGGCCAGCGCGTAGGTGAGCGAGTCGAAGACGTGGGTCATCTCATTGCTCTGCACCGGTTCCATCTTCGTTTTCCCTTTCTTCAGGCTACCCAGCATCTCCACGGTCTTGACGCAGCGCGCCGAGATGTAGATGCGGTTCTGGAAGAGGAGTTTTCTCAGCAGATCCACGCGCTTGAAGATCGATCCCTTCCCCTTCGGGCACGCCTGCAGCATGATCCGCCCTTCGGATGCCACCGCCACGATCATGTGATCGAAGCATCCCAGCGCAGCCCGGAACGTATCGAAGGCCGAAGCATCCGACCAATGCCGCCATTCCACCGGCTGCGTGTGGCAGTGATCGCGGATGTATTTCTCCCAAAACACAATCCTCTCGTCCACCAGCGTCGTGAAATCCTCAATGGTCAGCATGGTCCCGACCGACACAATTTCGTCGAGGACGTGAAAGATGCTGCCTTGGAACCCGTCTGTCCCGATGCGCTCCAGGATGTGCGCCGAATGGTTCTTCGACGTTCCAATGTCCCAACCTGTGACCATCTTCGAGCATGTCTCACTCGGAAGGATGATCTCCCAATCGTCTTCGTCGTAGGTGCTCCTGTTGCCCAGGACATGCGTGTCGGCCAGGAACACCTCGCTGAACAGCCCGGCCTCCGTGCTCCGGGTCCATTTGCCAAAGCAGTACCGGTCGCGCCTGTCAGCGTCGTGGGCGTAACGGGCGAAGATCTCGTTGCGTTCGGCCTGGGTCATCCAGATGTTATCTTCCAGCGTGAACTCGATCAGCTCATACTTGGCCTGGACATCGGGGAACGGGTGGTCCTCAGCAGTGCGTTCGACGTAGAACAGCTTGTAGATCCAGGACTGGTCACCGTCATCGTCGGGGTTGGTGTCGGCCAACCACAGGTGCTGGTCATCCCGCAGATGCGGCATCCGGAGCCGTTCGGTGGTTGCGTCAAAGACAATCCTGTTCTTGAAGTTCGACAGTTCCGAGAAATAAAACATGGAGAAGCGCCCGGATTTGATCGAAGCCTCGATGTCGAAGTCATAGTCCAAGGATCGCAGCTGGATCTCCGACTCGCCGCCGTACATGTTTGAAAGGCCGAGGCTGTGAAGACGCGTGGATCCCTCGACCTTGGGCCCGTAGGTTATCCGCATCCCCATGTTCGCACGCAGCCAGAGCGGCAACACGATCTCCACCAGGTCCGACCATACGCCGCCGGCGAAGGCCGATTTGACAGTTTTGGCGAAAATGGAGACGCGCGCCTGTGGTGTTTCCCATGCGTGCCGGAGCAGCCGGTGCAGGCAACCAATGGTTTTGGTGCTCCTGACAGGTCCGCTGCAAAGGACGAATTTCTTGTAGCAGTTGAACAGGCGCGCCTGCTTCGGCGCCAGGTCCGGAGACCATCTGCCTTCAGCATCGGTCATCGGATGTCAAAAAACTTGTTGTTGACCATGAAGGACAGTAGGCGGAATGTCCGCTATATGCCAAACGGTAATAAACCACCCGCCGCGCTCAGGCTTTCCGAAGCCGCCCCGGCGGAAGAGGCCCCCGCGCTGGGCGAAGAGGCCGGCGGAACTGGAGAATTTGAGCTGACTGGAGACGCCCATAATGCGTTCAAGGATTTGCTCGGCCACGAATGCAAGGTCGGCGACAAGTACACCCTCGAAGTCACGGCTACCAATGTCACCCCGAATTCAACCACGTTCAGCCTGGACAATGTCGAATCTGAATACGAGGAAGCTCCCGGAGGCGGCGCGGAAGCGGAGGCAGCTCCATCCGGACCAGCCGCTTCGAAAACCCCGGCGATGACCTACGCGTAAATGCCTCGTCCAACTCCACTTTTTTTTTCAAGCTCGATAAGTGGAAGGGAGGAAACACCTACCGCCTGCTGATCGGCGCAAGGAGTCTGAGGCTCAAGAGCAGCGCCAACGGGTCGGTGTACAGCCTCTGCGACTTTGACAGAACCGTCCCGGCGGTCGTCGATTGCGATGGAGTGGAGCGACAGCTCAAAATTGTTTTGAAAGTGTATACGCGAGTCCCCCAAAAACAGCTGGAACGGCAGCGCGAACGAAGGCGCTATCAAAAGCTTCTTGCCGGTCGGCCGGACTGGAACCAGAACGGACTCTGACTATGGTCGACATTCAAATTCTGGAGAAGCATGGCCTGACGGTTGATCTGCTCAAATCGAAGTTCACGACTGCCACCGAGAACAGGGATCCGGACGACAAGACCCGAGACTGCATCAACCTGATCCATTCCCGCATCGATGAGGGCATTCGAAAATCCCTCAGAGAATCCCGCCACTGGTGGGCGCTCGACCAGGCATTCGACGCCCCCTTCTATGCAATATCCCCCACGTTGACCAAGTGGCTGCTCAACGGAAAGATGGATACCGAAGGTGTGGCGCGCGTTTCCAAGGAATGGGGATTGACCCACCTTATCCGAGAGGAGCGGAATCTCAAAGGGGATGTCGTCAAGACCATCGATATCCCGGCTTTCTTCGAAGTCACGGTTCCGGTGGCCAAGGCCTACACCGTCATCCGCACGGCCGTCATCTTCAATCAGCGGAACATCTATCCATTCTTCAAGTACGAGCCCGCAACCCTGACCGCAAAGAACAAGGCGCGCTGCGAAATCATCACCGACCGCATCCAGAAGATGAGCAGCCAGTACGGGTATCCGGCGATTTCAAGACAGGCGATCCTGAGCAAGAACATCTATGGAACTTCGCTCATGTTCCCCGCCGAGAAGTGGCACCGGGAAACGCAGATCCACAAGGACGACAAGGAAGTGATCGTGCGCGAAGGGCTGCGCTACAACCTGCCGCACATGAGCCGGGTATTTTGGGATCTGAACTACAGGCTGTCCACCTTCAACACCGACACCGGCTGCACCTACGGCGGTTACTGGCAGGTGAACCGGTACGGTGACGTGAAGGACAACCCGGATTACTGGAACCTGGACAAACTGACCTACGGCACCGACTGGATGACCAGTAATCCCACGTTCTTCTCAACCATTTATCCCTGCGTCTGCAAGTTCCCGACCGACCGGACAAACCGGCTGACGACCAATCCAACCACCAGCGGCAACGCGCAAACCCCGGTGACCGGAGCCGGAGCGATGGACCGGGAAGCTGCAGCCGGCTACTACGCCGCCCACGAAACCGATAAGGCGATCACGTTCACGCAGCTGTTCATGAAGCTGGTTCCGAACCAGTACGGCTGGGGAACATATCCCTATCCGGTCTGGTTCCGGTTCGTAGTCGCCAACGAGTCCACCGTGATCTATGCCGAGCCGCTGGCCTATTCTCCGGTTGTTTATCGCGGTTACGACGCGCATGAGGAGCGGGAGATCAACTCGTCTATCATGCTCGAATGCCTCCCGTTCCAAGACCATATCGGGAACCTTTTGTCGCAGCAGCTGCTCACGATCAAACAAAACCTCCTCGCGGCTGTGTTCTACGACGAGGACGCCGTCGGAAAGGGAATCTCCGACCGCATCCAGAATCTTGGGAAGAAATGGTACATGGAAGTCAACTTCATCCCGTTTTCCAAGCGCATGGCCGCGTTCGCCGGGAAGGAAATCAAGGAAGCATTTTTCCCGGTCAATTTCCCGCGCCTGGATACAACGCAAATCCTCGCCGGCATCCGTTCCATGCTCGATATGATGGAGCGGATCCTGGTGATGTCCTCGCAGGAGATCGGGGCCGCCGCCGCGCACGAGCAGACCGCCGAGGAAACCAGGGTGATCGCCAGCTCGACAAGCCAGCGCTTAAACTTTACTGCTTCCTACGATGAGGACGCGGACCTGGCCTGGAAGAAACAGCTCTATGACGCGCTCATGGCCTACGGCGACGACGAAGTTTACGCCCAGGTGGAGACAACCAACGGCGGCAATACAAAGACGGTTATTGAGGATCTCGGGTTCACGGTCGACGAGGAAGGCGACATGAACACGAACACCAAGACCAGCGTGAAAGGAAACAAGACCGCGCTGGCCTACGAGGAGTTCGCAAGTACCAGGGATTCTCAAGATCGGATCAACAACATGGCGCTGGCTAACGCGATGATCCAGCTGCTCCAGGTCGTGTTCACCAATCCGCTTATTTTTGCCGCAGTCGGCCCGGCGCAGGCTGTCAAGCTGATCAACCAGGTGGCCGCCATAAGCGGGTTCTACCAGGAATTCAAATTGGAGGCGATCCCAGGCGCGAGTCCGGAGGAGCAAAACCAGAAGGCCCAGGAGCAGGTGAGCGGAATGCTCGCGCAGCTCAAGGAAGTCCTGGAAAAAGAGATGGCGCAGACGGTCGGCGCGGCAACTCAGCCGCTGGCGCAGGCAGTCCAGCAGCTGACACAGCAGGTGCAGGTGAGCGCCCAGGCCGTCCCAAAACTCGCTCAGGCGGTCGGAACACTGAACCAGCAGGTGGCAGCTAACGCAGATCAGGCCAAACAGGCCGTCGTCGCCATCGCGCAGAAGGACGCCAAGCAGGATTCGGACATCCAAAAACTTCTCCAGCTTTTCCAACTTGTCGCCGCGCACGCAGGAATGCCACTGCCATCAGAACTTGCAGCGCCGGGCGGGCCTCCGCCGCCTGAAGCCGGTGGGCCGTCGCCCCCGCCGATGCCTCCGGGCGCGGGAACGCCAGGACCGTCCGGCCTGCAACCACCCGGACCACCACAGCCATGAACATCACAGAACTTGAACCAGCCAGGGCTCATTCGCTCAATCTCTGGTGGCTGAAGCCAGAGGCTCAGGAACTCATCGGATGCCTGGAAAACTGCTCCAAGAAGGCGATGGTTGAATTCGCAGAGCTGTCCACCAAAGCGAAGGCCGACCACGGCAATCCGCAGTACATAGCCGCCGCTCAGGAAAAGCTCGGTGAAGCCGCCGAGTTCGAATCGGCCATCAAGGTGCTGAAATCCTTCTTTCCAGACGGGCCATTCATTGCGAGAATCGAGTTGTAATATGGCTGAAACCACAGAAACCGCGCCCCCACCAATCCGCGATCTCGGCAAAGCGCCTACCCTGCTCGAAACTCTGGCCAGCCAGATGGACCTGAGCGACGCGCCACTGATAAAGCCAAAGGAACTCCCAAGCATCGCGGAGAGCAACGATACGATCACCAGGCCGGATCCAAAGCCGAAGGCGAAGGCGGAGCCAAAGTCAGAGGATGAGACTCCGCCGGATGAAAAACCCGATGACAAGGCAAAGCGGGAGGCCGCTGAGAAAACCACCCAAGAGGAGGAATGGAAGAAGGCCGGAGAAACCATTTCGGAGAAGTTGTTCAGGAAGAAGCCGAAGGCGGAAAAATCTCCGGAAAAACCTCCGGAGGAAAAACCGAAGCCGCAGGACGAAAAACCTCCAGTCCAAGCAAGGAGAAAACGAGCCAGTGAAGCCGAGATCACGGAACGCGCCGCGGCTGCCGCTGCCGAAGCCGCAACCAATGCCGTGGCTAAGATGGCTCCGGCTCCGAAACTGGAGGATAAGCCAGCTCCGAAGCGCCCCGAGGACGGTCTCACGCAGAAGCAGCGCGACCAGCTGATCGTCTATCAGGAGCTGGAAGTCCTGAACCCTTCCCAGTACAAGGGCATCACCGAGCAATATCTGAAGTCCATCCCGGAGATTCAGGAGTACGTCAAAACCTGGGCGAAGGAAAACCCAGGCACGCCGTTCGATCCAGATGCCGAGGAGCACGACGCGTTCTTTGAGCGCATCGAGCCGGTTGTCGACGAGGATGATTGGAAGAAGGCAGAAATAACCATCGGGGCCAGGGAGATCGCCTCTCAGGCCATCAAGCCGCTGAATGAAAAGATTGCGGCGATGGAACAGGAGCGGGCAAGGACAACCCTGGAACCTGTCATCCAGCAGAAAGTCCTCCAAAGCGTCGAGATGCTTCTCAACGAATTTGATCCTGAGATAGCCGGCGAGATCAAAAAGCCCGACGGCGTGAAGGGATTAGTCGAGCGGGATCCGATCACTGCCGGGATACTGAACCATGTGGCAGGCTCAGTCAGCGCGCTCACCGCTGAGCTTGTCCGCCTGCATGATCCGAACGGAGGGGTGAACTACGATCCGCAGAACCCGGCGCACAAGGAGCTTGCAGATTTCATCCTCGGGCAGGAGGAACGGATCTCAAGGCTGCCGAGAGCGGATCAGATGCGGGACGGCAAACGGTTCATCGGACGCATGGCGTTCGGCAGGCTGCCCCAGGATCAGAAGCCCGGTTACTGGTTCCTGGACCAGGACGACATCGCGTACCTTCTCGCGCAGAAATACGCGATTCAGGCCAAAAAAATCCGCGATGCAGAGGTGGAAAAGTTCAACGCCACAGCCGAAAAGCTCGGATACAAGAAAATAGACGGGGCAAAACCAGCACCAAAACCCGCTGCGGCAAAGTCGGCGCAACCAGCTAAGACAGCTGGAACTGCGTCATCGCCTGAAGCTCTTTCAAGAACCAGCCTCAGGACACCAACAGGCAATGATGGAAAGCCGGCACCCGGCGAGGCAGATGTTATTTTGGGAAGTCTATTTCACCGCTTAAGGTCGTAGGTGAGCAATTTGACGGGATGAACCCGTCATGCTCCCGAAAACCTTATGTCGATCGCCGCCAATATCTTTTCCACAAGCTCCCACGGCCGCTGCCTGCCGGCAATTGGAACGTCTCTCTCCTCCTGCGGAACGCTGACCAAGTGTTCCATCGTCACAGCAACCCCGGCCATCCTGGCCAGCATCTTCACGGACGGTGCAGGAAATTTTCGGGACATGAGTTCGCTGCTGACGACGCAGCTCGAACTCAAGATGTGCGGCGCCCGCGTCAACGGACTCTACGATTTGCTCATGGCAAACGCCAAGCCGATGGGCAAGCTCATCAATAAGCAGAACGTCCGCGGCGGCTACGACGAGATCCAGCCATTCATTCTCGCCAGCCAGAAATCGATCATTAACGCCGAGTTTTGGGAAGTCATCGGCTCCACAGGCAGCACGACATCGGCGACGTTCTACGTCATCAACCGGAACTCCATCGAGCTGGACCCGCAATGGTTCGTGGTCGACAACTATATCTACATCGCCTCCCGCACGGCCGGCGGTTCCTCGGCGCGGACAGCATGGCAGATCACCCAGGCGGTGGCATCCACGTTCGCTGGCACAAGCGTCCTTGCCGTCACTGCTACTGGCCGAAGCTCGGCCTCATACAACACGATCAACACGACGAATGTTCCCACCCGGGGCGTGCTCGTCCGCGGAACGAACAATATCAACGATTTTGAGCAGTGGTGCCATAACCGGCCAGCGCTCAATCCGAACAAGCGCGTGCCGTTCTGGATCCAGACCAGCCGGTACACACTCTGCTCGGACCAGCTCTATGAAGAGACCTTTGCGCGCCTCATCAAGAACAACGAATATTTCAGGATCTTCGGCGACGTGCCGATGGCGGAACGCAACCGGCAGCTGGGCGAGATCGCGCAGCGCGAGTGGCTCAACAGCTTTTTCTGGAACACGCGCCTCAACACCAACCAGACGCTTTCGCTGTACCGTTCTCTTCCCGAAATCGACACCTTCGCCAGTGGCGATCTCTATTTGCCTGGGTCCGAAGGCCGGTGCGTAGGGTTCCGCGCCAACGCGGTCGGCGTTTACGAGCAGCTGCTCGAATGCGATCGGGTGTACGACCTCCAGGGTCAGGTGCTCAACCTCCTGGAGTTCTTTGACCAGATCTATCAGCTCATCCGTAACCGGGACAACATGGGCTCGGCGATGGACACGCATTCGGTGGACATCCTCACCGACTCGACCACGGCCTACCTGTTCGAGCTGGCGATGATCGATTATTACAAGAGCCAGTACGGCTCCGACACCATCAAGGTCAACGTGACCCCGGGCGAAATGGCCGAGCTGGGAATGAAGTGGAATTCCTACAAGCTGCTCTGGCCGCAAGGCGTGACGCTGAACGTCATCAGCCATTTTTACTTCGACGATCTCGCCGCCGCCGCGACCACCGCTGGCATGGAAGGATCCGGCCGGTTCATGTTCATCCTCGATTGGCCGGGAATCTATCCCGGAATCGTTGCATCGAACCGCAAGCAGTTCACCAGCGGCGCGCTCAACGACCTGGCCCGCATCGACGAGGCGTTCGCCTGCGTCATGGAGAGGCCGACCAGCACGGTGACGCTGAACAGCACGACCTGGACTGCGGTTGTTGAATGTCCCGCGAACAACCTGATTCTCGAGAACTTTGCATCGATTAAGCCAGTGAGTACTGGACGCACCGGCCCAATTCCCTATGACTTGTACTCAACTTATTGAGTAACAAAAACTTACGCAAGCCGCCCGGCGTATGTTGGGCGGCTTTTTTATGACATCCAGCTTGACATCCATACCGCTTTGGCTTAGTCTTTGGCTCATGTCATTATGCGAAAAAATCCACATGCAGTTGCCCTTGGCCGGCTTGGAGGCCGAATCGGCGGGAAATCAAAGTCCATCAAAAAACAACGAGCTGCCAGGAGGAACGGTAAGCTCAGAGGCAAGGCTGAAAAAGCGCGCAAAGAAAAAAAGGTACTACGAGAAGCTGATGGCCGATCCGGAGAGGAAGGCGAAGTTTCGAGCGCATCACAACGCCTGGCGGAAGGAGAATCGGAAGAAGTACGGGTCGTATCCGACCGAGGAGGCGTTGAAGAAACAGGCCGATTATCAGCGCAAACGCTATCAGGAGAAACAGAAAAATGATCCAGCCTTCAAAGCGGCTAAAAATAAAGCGAGGCGCAAACATCAAGCAACTCCGCACGCGAAAGAATACGCGAGAAACTGGCACAGCCAGCGACGCGCAACCGATCCGAATTACAAGCTCTACGGGGCTCTCTGTGGCCGAGTCAGTGCATTGCTTGGTCGAAGAAACAACCGGAAAGGCACCATCGAACTTCTCGGCTGTTCGGTGCCGGAGCTCAGAGCTCACCTTGAACAGCAATGGGAACCTGGAATGTCCTGGGAGAACTACGGGAAGGGTATCGGAAAATGGAACGTCGATCATATTCGCCCATGCGCTTCATTCGACCTGCTCGATCCAGAACAGGCAAAACAATGTTTCCACTTTTCAAATCTAAGGCCGTTGTGGCAGCAGGAAAATTCCTCCAAGAAATCCTGGTACAACGGCAAGCATTGGTTCCGCGAGCAGCACCCGCGTTACTCCGCGGAAATCTGCGCAGGTCCACAGCAACTCCCCTCTTGCCCTCCAGCCCCATAAGTAGCAGAGTGCCCCATGCGATACTTCCTCAAAGAAAAACTCAGCCGCCCACTGTATCTTCCGAATGGCGCCAAGGCCCCGTTCGAAAGCGTTGGCGGAGATTACGGGCTTATCCAGACGGCCGACGAATACGTCATCAAAGAACTGGACAAGGCCGTGAAGATGCACGTCGGCGGCGTCGTTCCATTGACCGCGGAGGAGTTCGAGGAATGGCAGAAAAAAAAAGCAGCCTTGGAGCAATCTTCGAGCTCATCGCAGCCCAAGGACCGGGAAGTACTGGGGCCGATCCCGTTCCAGGAGTTGCAGCGCATTCGTGCTGCGGGCGCAGCCGCCGTCGTTAGCGGCATGGCTCCTGGCCAGCCAACCGTAGTTGCTGGTCCCGGCCGAGCGCAGCAGCAGGCCAGCCAACAGAAGGTCGAACCGCTGGCGACTCCGAGCCAGTTCTCCAAACCGAAGGTGGGCAAGATCCCGAAAGAGCCTGCATCCTCTCCTCCAGCTCCTCCGATTCCGGGCATCAGGGTCCCTGAGCCAGTCAATCCTCCTGTCGCTCCATAATGTCCCTGATCACCTTCAGCGCGTTCAGAACAGCGATCAACACGCTGGTGTTTCCGGACGGCCAGGCGGAGGTGCGGGTGCCGTTGTTCCGCAACTTCATCGTCAACGCGCTGATACAGCTTCAGACATTTGTCGAGTCGTATCAACTGGTTAACGTCAACTTCTACGACAAGGACCAGAGCTGGGATGACTGCGGTCTTTCGATCCTTCAGGCCTGCCGCGGGCGCATCGGTGCGGTGTACGCTTTCAAACCGTCCTGCCGTTGCCAGCGGCATTTCTACGATTCTGCTTCACTGGAAAAACTCTCCTGCCTCTACGAGCACTGCCGCTGTCATCAGACCGGGAGCTGCTGCTGCGGGCAGTCGATGTTTTCATCGCCATCGCTTTACACGGCGAACCCGTACTACTGCGGCGATTATGTCGGCGGGAATACCGGCTGCCAGCCCCCTTACCTCGCTGCGCAGCCCGAGGACGATTGCGCGTTCAAACTCTCGGACAAGTTCTTCGCTGTCGGTCCAAACCAGAAGCTGTGGCTTTTCCCGAGGTTCCCATGCGGATACGTGGTTGGGGTTCATTGGAGGGGCATCCGGAGATCCTACCTGGACAACGATTACGTGCCGGACGACGACGATCTGAAAGATGCCGTGGCGACCTACGTTGAAAGCGAACTGGCCCGTCGCGTGGACAAGGACCAGGCCACCGCCGACAAGCTGTACGCGGATTACCGGATGAAAGCCGGGGACATCATCTTCCGCGAAGAACAGGATCTGAAACCGCGCGCGACCAGGGTTTGCGTGGAAGGCTTGGACCTTTCCGAGCTGGTGCAGATTTATCCGGACAACCCGTATCCGGTGGATGTTGGGGAATTTTGCGCCACCGGAGGCGCGGCAGCTCCGGAACCAGAACCATTTTCCGAGACCGACACGTTATTCTGGTGGCCTTTCGAGGAAGGAACCAGTGCCGCCAGGGTCGATGTCGTGCACGGGATACCGATGTGGCCTACTGGGTTCGGCTCTATTTTGACAGAGCAGTCTTCAGCCAAGGTTGGAAACGGCGTCCGTTTTGTGCCGAGCGTCAATGCGAACATTGGCTTGGTGACGGCGTTGGACGCGGTTACCGCGGCGACTGGCGGAGGCCTGTTCACCGAGCTGGCCTACTCTGGTGGAGGCATGGACTTCATGTTTTGGATGAAGATTGATGTCGAGGTTGTGAACATGCAACCGATACCCGTTGACTATCGCGTCTTCGATATCGGAGAGAATCTGCTCGGACGCCTGTCCTTGGACTTTCTTTGGGGCCTTGCCATCCGCGCATTCTGCAGCAACAACGGCGATTCCGTCTCCCTGGATTTTCCGGTCATCCCGCCAATCGGCGCGTGGCACGCCTGGCGCGTCTTCTACGACCCGAGCGATTCAAAAATCGGGATCCAATTGGATGGCGGAATGATCTCTAGGAGCGCCAGCACAATTTCGTTCCCGCAGTCCGTAAGCGGCAAACTCACAACCTGGGAACTTGGGACCGGCGGGGGTGGCACGCAGACCGACTTCAAGGTGGACGAACTCACCGCCAGAATCGGCAGCCTGTTCACCGCAGCCGAAGTGGCTTCCTATTACAACAGCGGTGCAGGTAGAACTTTTCCATAACCCATGCCACTTCCATTCCGACCATCTGATCTCTGCGCCACCGTCCCGTCGGCGACCAGCTCGCTGTGCGACAGGTTGCTGGCGGTATTCCTCAAGCTGCCAGCGCTGCTCTGCCAATGGGTGAACTTCATGTTCAACGAGGACGGGACGATCACTGACAATTTCAGGAACGAGGTGCAATCGATTCCGACGGGCATGATCATCCCGCGCCTGAGCACGGTCGTGCCGGCAGGCTGGTTAGTCTGTAACGGTCAAGAAGTCAGCCGTACCGACTTCGCAACGTTATTCAGCGTCATCGGGACCAGCGCCGGTGCTGGGAATGGAACCACCACCTTCAACGTTCCGGATCTTCGCCAACGCGTGATCGTTGGCTATGACGGCAGCGATCCGATGTACGCTATGGCGGCTGAAGGCGGGGAAGCAACGCACGTCTTGACTGCAGCGGAAATGCGCCACTTTCACGGCGTCGGTGACGGCTCCCAGGACACGCTTGTTGATGGATCGTTTTGCATCCGGGCATGGTCATCCGGAACGGTCGTCGGCACCGGCACCCACAACATCGACATCACCCCGGCGGCTGTGCTTGGCCCGGCGATTGCCAGCGGAAGATTGGGGACCAGCGATTCACTGGCCGCAGCCAGCGCGGCTGACGCGCATTCTTCTCTTCAACCATTCATTTGTGCGCAGTACCTTATAAAAACATGAGTCTGAAATTTTCTGAAACTATGTACGCGGTCGGATGGCTTGCTGGCATAATCGACGGAGAAGGCACCGTCTTCAATTACGCGCGCAAGAACCGAATAAGTAGGAACCGCGCCGTCAAAATATCCAACACGACGGTTGAGATCATCGAGAGAGCCGAAAGCTGTCTGAAACTTCTGGAGATTCCGTATCGAGTAAACCTGAAGAGCCATACGGGCTATAGCAAAAAAGGCAATCCTTGCGCCCCGTGCTATACCATCATCATCGGAACCAGAGGGGGGATCGAGAAACTAGCTGATGCGATCGATTTAGCTCATCCAACAAAACACCATCGTCTGAAAGCAATGCCGCTCTCTTACACAAATGTTGCACCGACACTGGACGTTGCATTGATTCGCAAACTGGTTTTGGAAGACGAGCTTGGATTTGGCGAAGTAGCGAAGATCTTGGGCGTCAAATATCATGTCGTGCGGTACGTGGCTCATAGAAACGGGATTCATCGAAGTCGAAGTTCCATTCTTCGTTCCTCTTGGAAGAACCGAGACAAGGAATCGTTTCGCGACAAAATGCGTCAGTATTGGACGCCTGAGAATCGTGCGTCCGCTGGTAAAACTCAGAGCGCAACTCGAAAGCGGCTTTGGGCTGAAAGGCAAAAACTATTGGATGCGATCTGCCCGCCAGAGTTTCAGAAGAATCCAAGAGTGAACTAAACGTGAGATGCCATCCGCCTACAAGCTCGTCCCAGTCAAGCCGGTCAGCGGTATCTTCGATGTCCGTTCCCTTCCGGATGAGGTCGGCGCCGGAAGCTTCACGCTCGTAAAGAACGCATCTGTTCGCGCGATCGGCCGCAGATGCAGGCGCGGCGGATGGATAAAACTTCTGGACGGAGCCAACCAGACTTATAATAATGCCGACCTGCACGACCAACTTCTCGGCGAGCAGCTTTATTACAACTCCTACTCAGCCTTCCTGTCCGGTGGCGGCGAATTCGACCACTACACCTACGCGTACTACCACCCGTCCGAGTACATAAGCGGTTCGAGCATTGTCACGTCCGACAGTCTGAATCACCTGGGCAATCCGTACGGCCATCTGCCGTTCGGCTTCACACCAAACGCTTGCTGGGTTTATTTCTATTATCCGCCTCCGCCATTCGCTTACTACCGGACATTCTGCCACATGGGCACGGACGGTTACACGGTTCAGGGTTATCCATTCGGGGCTTACCAGGCGGTTTACTCACAGACATTCGGTTATGACTATGATTATTGCGGGACTGTGCCTCTGGTTCGCGGCGGTTGCCGGGAGGCCATCACTTACCTGGCCGAGTTTCGAAGCCCGCGAAACTTCAGAAAGCTCGTGGCCGGAACAAAGAGTCGCCTCTACGCATTGAACGAGCCGACTGGCAACTGGCGGATACTTGCAGATGGGTTGGGGGGATTCGTGGATCCGGCGCTGGACTGTGAAAATTGCAGCCAGCGCCGGTTTCTCTCCGCGCAGCTGGA
>Ga0075435_100000226_pt1 | contig 34458 bp, 17 predicted proteins | sample RhiMethybrSRZTD4_FD_75302 | JGI IMG/M metagenome (GOLD analysis project Ga0075435, IMG submission 75302) | Populus rhizosphere microbial communities from Tennessee, USA - Rhizosphere MetaG P. TD hybrid SRZTD4 | ecosystem: Host-associated > Plants > Roots > Rhizosphere > Soil | place: USA...
GACTGGCAGATCCTGTTGTGGCTGTTCCCGTTCGTGCCGACGCGCCACGGCATCAAGCGCAATTTGTTCCCGCTGATCTCGCGGTGGAAGATCCTCGACAACCTCCGGCGCAGCCTCGTCGCGCCGATGCTGCTCACGGTGCTCGTCGCCGGCTGGACGATCCTGCCCGGCGCCCACTGGTTCTGGACGACGACGGTGCTGGCCGTGATGGCGTCGCAGCTGCTGCCACTGGTCGCCCGGATGCTCGTCGGGCCGCGCCGGGCGCAGTCCTTCGCGGTGTTCTCGCGGAACCTCAAAGCGGACGCCGCGATCGCGCTGGCGCAGGTGATCCTGAGCGTGACGTTCCTCGCCTATCACGCCTGGGACACCGCGCACGCGATCGTCCTGACGCTGGTCCGGCTGACGATCACCAGGCGTCGGCTGCTCGAATGGGAAACCGCCGCCGCCGCCGCCGCGCGCGCGGCCGGCATCGCCGGCGGCCGGGCGCTGCTTCGCTTCGTCGCCGACATGATGGCCAGCCCGATCATCGCGACGGTCGTCGCGCTGATTGTCTCGCTCACGCATCGCGACGCCCTCTCCTCGGCGCTGCCGTTTCTGATGCTGTGGATGATCGCGCCGGGCATCGCCTACTGGCTGAGCAAGCCGGTGGGACCGCGCGAGCGGCGGCTCAGCGATCGCGAGCGCTCGCTCTTGCGCCGCACCGCGCGGAAGACCTGGCGGTTCTACGAAACGTTCGTCACCGCCGCCGACGCGTGGCTGCCGCCCGACAACTATCAAGAGGGCGAGGAGCCGCGCCTGGCGCGGCGCACGTCGCCGACCAACATCGGCATGACGTTGCTCTCGACCCTTGCGGCGCACGATCTCGGCTACGTGACGACCGCGACGTTGATTCGGCGCGTCGACGCGACGCTGACGACGCTCGAGGGACTCGAACGGCACGACGGCCACGTGCTGAACTGGTACGACACGGCGACGCTGGCGCCGCTGCATCCTCGATACGTGTCGACGGTGGACAGCGGCAACCTCGCCGCGTCGCTGATGGCGCTCGCCCAGGGGCTGCTCGCGCTCACGGAAACCCCTCAGACGCGTGATCAGTTGCTCAACGGCTTGATCGACGCGGCCGATCTCCTCGCGCTGGCCTCGTCGTCGTCGCCCACCGCGGCCCAGCCGGCGCGCGACCGCGTCGCGCGCGTCAACAGTCTCGCCCGCGGCATCGTCGCCGAGGCGCGCCGTCAGCTCTCGCGCGACGGCGGACAGGCGCTCGGCGACCTCGCCGCCGACCTCGGCGCGGCGGTGGCGGCCGTCGACGGCGAGACGCCGCCATTCGACGACCTCGGATTCTGGGCCGACGCCGTCATCGACGGCGTCGCCGCGCTGAACGCGCCGGCGTCTGCGTTCTCGAGCGAGCTCGAGGCGCTCGCGCGGCGATCGGCGGCGATGGTCGCCGCGATGCGTTTCGACTTTCTCTACGACCGGCGGCGCAAGATCTTTGCAATCGGCTACCGCCTCGCCGACGCCGCCGGCCCCGGGCGACTGGATGCCTCGTTCTACGATCTGCTGGCATCCGAGGCGCGGCTCGCCAGCTTCGTCGCCATCGCCAAGGGCGACGTGCCGCAGCACCACTGGTTCCACCTTGGCCGGACGGTCACCAACGTCGACGGCCGCGCGACGCTGATGTCGTGGGGCGGCACGATGTTCGAGTACCTGATGCCGCAGTTGCTGCTGCGCGGCTACCCGGGCACGCTGCTCGACCAGAGCTGCCGCGCGAGCGTGCGGCGCCAGATCGAGTATGGCAAGGAGCGTCGCGCTCCCTGGGGCATCTCGGAGTCGGCGTACGCGTTCACCGACCGGGCTGGCAACTATCAATACAAGGCGTTCGGCGTTCCGGGCCTTGGACTGAAACGCGGCCTGGTCGACGATCTCGTCGTCGCGCCCTACGCAACGGCGCTCGCCGGCCTCATCGATCCGGCGGACGCCGTGTCAAATCTCCTCAGGTTGACGCGAAAGGGGCTCGACGGCCGGTTCGGTTTCTACGAAGCCATCGACTACCGACCGCGCATGCCGGCGGCCGATACGGGGACAGTCTCGAGCGAGCCGGCAATCGTCCGCGCGTTCTTCGCGCACCATCAGGGCATGTCGCTCGTGGCGTTGGCCAACATCCTCTCCGACGACGTCTTCGTGTCGAGGTTCCACGCCGACCCGCGCGTCAAAGCGACCGAGCTGCTGCTGCAGGAGCGCGTCCCGCGCGAGGCGATTCTCTCGGAAGCCAGGCCGGCCGAAGGCGCGGCGACCGCCCCGTCGATCGGCGCGCCGCCGTCACGGCAGTATCGAACGCCGCATACGAGAAGCCCGCACACGCATTTCCTGTCGAACGGCCGCTACACCGCCGGGCTCACCCACGCCGGCGGCGGCTCGAGCAGCTGGCGCGGTCTATCCGTCACACGGCGCCGCGAGGACCGCACCTCGGACGCCGGCGCGCATTACATCTACCTGCGCGATCCGTGGTCGGGCGATGTGTGGTCGCCGACGTTTCAGCCGACCTGCCGCGAAGCGGACGAGTACGAGGCCGTGTTCGAGCTCGACAAGGTCACGTTTCGACGGCGCGACGGCGACTTCGAGACCCAGCTCCAGGTCGTCGTCTCCCCCGAAGACGACGTCGAGGTCCGCCGCCTCTCGATCACCAATCGCGGCGATCGGCCGAGGGAAGTCGAAGTCACAAGCTACGCCGAGGTCGTACTGGCACGTTCAGAAGACGACCTCGCGCATCCGGCCTTCGCCAAGCTGTTCATCGAAACGGAGTACGACGCGCAGAGCGCTGGTCTCCTCTTCAGCCGGCGGCCGCGATCAGCCGAGGAGACGCACGCGTGGGCGTTCCACGTCCTCGCTGTCGACGGCCGGCTCGGCGGCGCCGTCGAGTGGGAAACCGACCGTGCGCGATTCCTGGGCCGCGGCCGTTCGCTGGCCACACCAATCGCGCTCGACGGACGCGCGCTCTCTGGAACGACCGGCGCGGTGCTGGATCCGGTTGCCGCCGTTCGCGAGCGCGTGCGGCTGGCGCCCGGCGCGTTCGTCCGGGTGACGTTCGCGACCGGCGTGGCCCAGGATCGATCGTCGGCGCTCGCGCTCGTCCGCAAGTACCGCGACGCCAGCGCCGCCGCCCGCGCCTTCTCGATGGCCTCGACGCACGTCCACATCACGCTGCAGCACCTCGGCCTGAGCGACGACCAGGCGATGCTGTTCGATCGGCTGGCGTCGCGCGTCTTCGGGTGTGACGCATCGTGCACGAGCCCCGACGCGATGGCACGCAACGCGTTCGGTCAGGCGAACCTGTGGGGATACGGCATCTCCGGCGACCTGCCGATCGTGGTCGTCCATGTCGCCGACGTCAACGCCGTGGCGCTGGTCCGCCAGCTTCTGCACGCGCAGGAATACTGGCGCGTCAAGGATCTGCGCGCCGACGTCGTGATCCTCAACGATCATCCGGCGGATTATCTCGACGAGGTGCAACAGCAGTTGTCCGGCCTGGTCCGGGAGCCGCGGTGGAGCGGCTGGCTGGACAAGCCGGGTGGCATGTATCTGCTTCGTTCGGACGGGATGCCGAACGCCGATGGCGATTTGCTGTCGGCGGTCGCGCGCATCGTCCTGCGCGGCGATCTCGGCGAGCTCGGGCCGCAGCTCGATCGCAAGGCGCCGTGGTTGTCGGCCGCCGAGATCGTGCCGCGGTCGAGCGTGCTGCGATCGCCGCAGCCGGCGGCCACACCGGTGCCGGTGCCGCCGCGCGTCATGGAGAACGGGATTGGCGGCTTCACGCCGGATGGCCGCGAGTATGTGATCGTGATCGACGGCGATGCCGAAACGCCCCTGCCATGGTCGAACGTGATGGCCAACGCGGAGTTCGGGACCGTGGTCAGCGCGTCAGGTGCCGCCTACACGTGGGCCGGGAACAGTCGTGAAAACCGGCTGACGCCATTCGCCAACGACCCGATTGCCGATCCCACGGGCGAAGTGATCTTCGTGCGTGACGAAGACGCCGGCACGGTATGGAGCACGGCGCCCGGCCCGCTGGCGCGCACGGCCGACGCCGGGCGCTGGGTGATCCGGCACGGAGCAGGCGTCACGCATTTCCAGCACGCGATCGATGGGCTCGAGCAGGACCTGGCGGTCTCGGTCGCGCCGGACGATCCGGTCAAGCTGTCGATCCTGACGCTCACCAACACCTCGCGGACGCCGCGGCGGCTCAGCGTGTTCGGCTACGTCGAATGGGTGCTCGGTCCGCCGCGTTCCGGTGAACGGCGCTTCGTGATCTCGGAGCGCCACGAGCTCACCGGCGCCATCCTGGCGAGGAATCCGTACAACACCGAATTCAAGGATCGCGTCGCGTTTTGGGTTGCGTCCGCACAGCCGCGATCGATCACATGCGATCGCGCGGACTTCATCGGGCGGAATCGCACGCTGGCGGCGCCGGCCGGGTTGTTCCGCGACACCCTTGGCGGCCGGCTGGGTGCCGGCCTGGACCCGTGCGGCGCGCTGCAGGTGGCCGTCGAGATTCCGCCCGGCGAATCGCGCCGAATCGCGTTCGTGCTCGGCCAGGGGACCAACGCGTCTCACGCAGCCGACCTCGCCGCGGCGTATTCGCGCCTCGAAGCAGCCGACGCCGCGATGGCGCGGTCGGCGCAATTCTGGGAGGAGACGCTCGGCGCGATCGAGGTCCACACGCCTGACGATTCGTTCGATCTGCTGGTGAATCGCTGGCTGTTGTATCAGGCCCTCAGCTGCCGCATCTGGGCACGCAGCGGCCCCTATCAGCCGGGCGGCGCGTTTGGATTCCGCGACCAGCTGCAGGACGTGCTGTCGCTGCTGTATGCGAAGCCTGATCTGTGCCGCGAGCACCTGCTGCTCGCGGCCTCGCGGCAATTCGTCGAGGGCGACGTCCAGCACTGGTGGCATCCGCCGGCCGGACGCGGCACTCGGACACGATGTTCCGACGATCTGCTGTGGCTGCCGTACGCAGCCGCCGTCTATGTCGAGCGAACCGGCGATACCTCGCTGCTCGACGAGATCGTGCCATTCCTCCATGCGCCGCCGCTCGAGCCGAACCAGCACGAGGTCTACAACCTGCCGTCGGTGTCAGCGGAAACCGGATCCGTGTTCGAGCACGCCATTCGTGCCATCGATCGCTCCTTGAAATATGGCGCCCACGGGCTGCCGCTCATCGGGACCGGCGATTGGAACGACGGAATGAATCGGGTCGGGCACGACGGACGCGGCGAGAGCGTCTGGCTCGGATGGTTCCTGATCGTCGTGTTGAAGCAGTGGGCGGCGATCTGCGATCAGCGACGGGACATCGCTCGGGCGCAGCACTACCGCGCCGAGGCGCAGTGGCTGACCGGCATGCTCGAGCTCGCTTGGGACGGGAACTGGTACCGGCGCGCCTATTTCGACGATGGGACACCGCTCGGGTCGGCGCAGAACGAGGAGTGCCGCATCGACTCGCTGACGCAATCGTGGGCGGTGTTTTCGGAGGACGCCGACCCGCGGCGGACGACGAGAGCGATGGAAGCCGTGCGCGCGCAACTGGTGCGGCGCGATGCGCAAGTGGTGCTGCTGCTGACCCCGCCGTTCGATCGCATGGCGCACGATCCGGGGTACATCAAGGGATACCTGCCGGGGGTGCGCGAGAACGGCGGTCAGTACACGCACGCGGCAATCTGGACCGTCATGGCGCTCGCTCAGCTCGGGCTCGGCGACGAGGCAATGGAACTGTTCCACATGGTCAATCCGATCAATCACATGCGATCGGCCGACGGCCTCGAGCAGTACCGCGCCGAACCGTACGTCGTCGCGGCGGACGTCTACGCGCACCCGATGCATCTCGGACGCGGCGGCTGGACGTGGTACACCGGCTCGGCCGGGTGGATGTACCGGGCGGCGATCGAGGGGTTGGTCGGACTTCGCCGGAACGGCGCGACGTTCAGCATCGCCCCGAGCATTCCGGCGATGTGGCCGAAGTTTTCGGTCCGCTGGCAGGCTGGCCGCGCCAGCTACGACATCCTCGTCGTCAACGCGGATCATCGGTGCCGCGGTGTTCGCTCGGCCCAACTCGACGGTGTCGCCGTCAACTCCGACGCGATTCCGATTGCCGATGACGGCGCGACCCACACGCTGGTGGTGGAGCTCGGCGAGCCCGGCAGCCGCACCGACGCCTCGCTGACGGCGGCTGCCGCTGCGTCGTCCGCGAGACGATAGACGAAGTGTTCTTTCAGAAGATTCTTCGTGCGGCGTCGTGTCTTTCCGCCGACGTTTCCGGCGAAGGCGGGTGCCTTCGTGGTCCCGTCAGCGCTTCATTGCGTCGGCCAGGAACTGCTTCGCTTCCACTGACGAAGAGTCGACGCTGACGGCGGTCTGCAGATGCGGAATCGCCGACGCCTTGTCGCCGCGCAAGGTCAGGATGCGGCCGAGCAGCAGGTTGGCGCGGAAATGGCGCGGTTCGAGCGCGATCGCGGCGTGCAGTTCGGTGAGCGCTTCGTCGACACGATTGATACGCGTGTAGACGGATCCGAGTGAATAGCGGGCGTCGGCCGACTCGGGCATCGTCGCCGCGACGATCGCAAAATGCGCCGCGGCGCCTTTCGGATCGCCGCTCTCGTAGAGCGCCGACGCGAGCTCGTACTGCGCGCGCATGTCGGCCGGCTGCAGCGTGACGGCGCGGGTGAGCGGCGGGACGGCGCGCGCCGGCTGCTTCTGCCGCGCGTAGGCGACGCCGAGATTCAGCTACGCGATCGGGATCGCCGGCTCGGCGGCCGTCACTCTCTCGAGCAGCGGTGTCGCACGCGCGCAGGCGCCGTCCTCGACGGCGACGATGGCGACGCCGACAGCGAAGCCGTCAGAACAACAGCTTCACCGCCCACTGCATCGCCCGCGGGCCGCCGGATCCGATCACCGGGTTGCCGCGATCGACGTCGGGCGTCGAGCCGATCTGGCCGAACACGCCGCTGCGCGTGCTCGTGCTCAGGAACGTGCCGAGGTTCACCTTGTTGGTCAGGTTGAAGATCTCCCAGCGCGCCTGGATCCGCGAGCTGCCGCTCATCTTGAACTCCTTGACGAAGTTCAAGTCGAGTTGCGCGAAGCCGGGCCGCCGGCCGGTGTTGCGGCCGCAGGTCCCGATCGTCCCCGCCGCCGGGTTCGAAAACGCCTGCGCCGCGTTGGTAACCACCGACCGGGTCGTCGTCGCGTCAGGGAAGAGATAACCGAGGTCGTAGTTGTAGATCGGATCGGCGTTGCAGTTGGCGCGGATCACGCCGATGAACTGCCCCGAGTTGTCGGTCGTCCCCTGACCGAAAGTGAACGGCCGGCCGGAGAGCGCGCTGAACACGGTGCCGACCTGCAGCGGACCACCGCCGGCCGAAGTCTTCGGGATCGAGAAGCTGCCGCCAACGTTGAAGTTGTGCCGCACGTCGAAGTCGCACGGCCCCTCGCTGTTCGCCGGATCGTAGGGGTTGTCGGCCTGCGTCGGCGTCGTCGTGCGGTTGTTCGAGCTGTAATCGGTGCACTTCGACAGCGTGTAGTTGTACTGCGTGTTGATGCCGTGCCACGAGTTCTGCCGGAACGACAGCTGCAGGCTGTCGTACCACGACTTGCTGTCGTTGGTGTACTGGAAGATGCTCCGGAACTCCGGGAACGTGCTGTGGAACGGCCGGAGCAGATCGCCCGAAGACACCGGCGAACCGACTGGCGGCGCGTTGATCTCCTTGCGCCATACCAGATCCATGCCGCGCGAGCCGACATAGGACACCGTGACCGAGTTGTTGTGCAGGACCTCGCGCTGGAACGTCGTGTGGAAGTAGTGGTAGTAGCCGAGATGGAAATCGTCGGGGACGCGGAAAATGTTGAACGGCGGCGCCCCGTTCGGTGACGAACCGAAGACCGGCACGCCCGGCTGGAGGCACACGTAATCACCGCCGAGCGCCGAGTTGTTCGGATCCAGGCAGGTCGCCGCCGCGCTGTCCGGGGCAACGCGCGGCGCCTGCGAGAACGAGACGCGGAACACGCCGAGCGTCGGCGTCGAGAACAGGCCCGGGTGCACCACACCCATCTGCGGCGCGTCGTAGGTGAGCGCGTAGCCGGCGCGCAAACTGGTGCGGCCGTCGCCGGTGACGTCCCACGCCATCCCGGCGCGCGGGCCGAAGTTGTTCTTGTCGGCCTTGTACAACTGGTCGAGACCGTTCGTGCCGAGCTGCACCAGTCCGCGATCGGGGAAGAAATTGGTCGCCAGGTTGTCGCGCTCGCTGACCGGCGCGAAGATCTCATAGCGCAAACCGGCAGTCAGCGTCAGCCGCGCCGTCGCTTTCCATTCGTCGTTGATGAACAGGCCGAGCGACTTCTGGGTCATGTGGCGCTCGGTCTGGCCAAACGATCGCGACGCCGATTCGAAGCGCGCCAGCAGCAGCCCGACCAGCGCATCGACGTCGTTGCTGGTGCGGCCATTCGCCGTCAGCGCGGTCCGCGCCTGGTTGCGAACGCTGCGGTTGTAGGCGAAGTCGTAGCTGCCGCCCATCTTGATCGTCTGCGATCCCTTGTTGTGCGTCAGCGCCATCGACACCTGCGTCGTCGTCGTCGGCTTGGTCGTGATCGGATAGCCGGCGATGCCGCCGATATGGCCGAACGGCGTGGTCACGCCGGGCACCCCGAGATCCGCCGCGTCGAGCGGACCGGTGTTGATCCCGAGATCCTTCGGGTCGATCTTGTTGTTCGGTTCGATGGTCTGCGAGAACAGATTGAAGCCGAACCGCGTCTCGAGCAGCGTGTGGTCCGAGAACGTCGAGTTCCAGACCACGCCGACCAGCGACGCAATCGTCGGATCGGTGACCGAGTTGAACAGGTCGACGGGGCCGACCGACGGCGGCGGCGTGATCTCGCCGCTGTTGCCCGCCGGCGCCGACTGGAAGTTGCGGCCGAAGAACACCCGTTCGTTGAGCAGGTTGCTCGGGTTCAGCTGGTGATCGAGCTTGATCGAGAACGTGTTCATGTTCGAGATGTTCGGCGCGTTGACGTTCAGGTTTCCCGACGGATCGGTCGGGTAGTACTTCAACAGGTTCTCGCCGATCGGACTCGGCGTCAGCCCGGCGGCGGCGATCCGGGCGCGCGCCTGGCCGATCTGTGCCGTCGTCGGTACGTGCACGACGTACGGCGAGGTGATGTTCAGCCGCTGCCCTTCGTAATAACCGAAGAAGAACGTCTTGTCTTTCTGGATCGGACCGCCGAATGTGCCTCCATACTGGAGGTTCTTCACCGGCGTGGTGTCGCCGCCCTGGCGCGCGACGAAGAAGCTCGGCGAATCGGTCCAGTCGTCGTGGCGGAAGTAGTAGCCGGTGCCGTGCGGCACGTTGCCGCCGCTCTTCATCACCACGTTAATCGCCGCGCCGCCCTTGACGCCGTACTCGGCCGACGGCGTCTGCTGCACGGTGAAGTCGCCGATCGCGTCGGTCGGGACGAGCGTCGCCGGCACGCCGACGACGCCGGTCTGATTGAGCACCGTGTCGCCGTAGTAGCGATCGTTGTTGGAGATGCCGTCGATCATGAAGTTGTTCGACGAGGTGCGCGCGCCGCTGACGTTCACGCCCTGGAAACCGCCGCCGGGGTTGTGCTGGACGCCCGGGGTGACGTTCAACAGCGAGTTGAAGTCGCGGCCGCTGAGCGGCATCGCCTCGATGCGCTCGCTATCGACGCGGCTGTTCAACTTGTCCGAGAACTCGACGATCGGCGAGACCCCTTCGACGGTGATCGTTTCCGACTGCGTGCCGACCTCCAGCTTGAAGTCCGCCTTGCTGACGCCGTTGGCCGCCACCTCGACCTCGCGAACCACGGTCTTGAAGCCGGAAATTTCGGCGGTCACGCGGTAGACGCAGATCGGCAGTTCCGGGATGCCGAAGGCCCCCTGCGCATCGGTCGTGGTGGTGCGCGTCTGGTTCGTCGCCGTGCACACGGCAGTCAACGTTGCGCCCGGCAGCACGCCGCCGGTGCCATCGGTCACCGAACCGCTGATGTCACCAGTGGTGCGCTGCGCGAAGGACGAGATCGGAAACGCGGACAAAACCGCAAACGTCAGACAGGCGACCCAGCGTCGATGCGACATGAAAGGGGCCCTCTTGGTGTTCGCGCGTGGGACAGCCACGCGGAGAGTGTGTGGTTTTTATGCTGCGCGCCGGCCGAAGTCAATACGGCGCGCAGCGGGTCAGGCGGGTCTGGCGGGTCAGGCAGGTCGGAAAATCCAGTAGCTTGGAGATTCCGACCCGCCCGACTTGCCCGACCCGCCCGACCCGCGCGCCTACTGCAGGCGGTCGAAGCGCGGCGGGCCTGCGACCATTGCGCGGCGATGGGCGTCCGCCTCGCGCACCAGATCGGCGACGACGTCCGGATGCTGCGCACCGACGTCGCGACGCTCGCCGGGATCGTCGGCAAGGTTGAACAGGCGCGGCGGCGTATGCTCGTGGCGCGGCTCTCCTTCGCCGTACGCGCCGCTGGTAATGAAGTGCGCTTTGTAGGCGTCCTTGCGCACGGCGCGAAGCTCGTTGTCCCAGTAGTAGAAGAGCGTGTGGCGCGGGCTCGGCGCGCCGGACAGGAGCGCCGGCCGCAGATCGACGCCGTCGATTGGCCGATCGCCCGGCACGTCGCCGCCGGCGAGCTTCACGCTGGTGGTGAACAGATCCATCGCCGAGCCGATCCCGGTGACCACCGTCGGCCGAATCGTCCCCGGCCACCAGAAGATCGCCGGCGTCCGCATGCCGCCTTCCCAGGTCGTCCCCTTGCCCTCGCGCAGCGGCCCGGCCGATCCACCGTGGGCGCCGAACGGCAGCCACGGTCCGTTGTCGCTGGTGAACACCACCAGCGTGTTGCGCTCGACGCCGGCGGTCTTCAACGCGTCGAGCACCCGGCCGGCGCTGGCATCGATCTCCTCGACGACGTCGCCGTACATGCCGGCGCTGCTGTGGCCTTCGAACTCGGCTGACCGCGCGAGCGGAATGTGCGGCAGGTTATGCGCGAGATAGAGAAAGAACGGGCCACCGCGGTGCTGCTCGATGAAGCGCACCGCTTCGTCGGTGTACCGCTTCGTGAGCGTCCGATGATCGACTGGCCGCTCGATCACGTCGCCGTTGCGCATCAGCGCAACATCCCAGTACTCCGGCTTCGGCGCGTAGTACGCAGCGCTGTGCAGGCCGTCCTCGCGTGCCGCCGTCATCCGCATGTCGTGCGAGTACGGCAGCCCGAACCAGTAGTCGAAGCCCTGGTTCATCGGCAGGAACTGGCGCAGCGAGCCCAGGTGCCACTTGCCAACGATCGCCGTCGCGTAGCCGCGCGCCTTCAGTGCTTCGGCAATCGTGATCTCCTCAGGCGGCAGGCCATCGGCGGCGTTGTCGCGGATCACTTTCGGCGCCGCACCCGCCGCGACGCCGTACATGCCGCTGCGAATCGGCAGCCGTCCGGTCAGCAGCGCCGCGCGGCTCGGCGAGCACACCGGCTGAACGTAGAAGTTGGTCCACTTCTGCCCTTCGGCCGCCATCGCGTCGAGCCGCGGGGTGCGGATGTTCGGGCTGCCAAACGATCCAAGATCGCCATACCCGAGATCGTCGGCGAGGATGATGACGATATTGGGCGGCGCCGCTCGCTGCTGCGCAGCGAGGGCCGCGACGATCAACGCCGCCGTTATCGATGCTGCGAATAAGACGGCGGATCGGTTCATGTGACTCCCGCGAAGCAGGCGGCGCGGCGGGTCAGGCAGGTCGGGCGGGCCAGGCAGGTCGGATTACCCGGTTCCGATTGCCAGACCCGCCTGACCTGCCCGGTCCACGCGCGGCCGAAGGCCGCGCGCCTGACAGACGAGCCAATCGTTAGAAGGCGAGTTTAAAACCGAGTTGCGCTTGGCGCGACACGTACGCGGTGCCGGTGTTCTGGTTCGGCGTGCCGAAGAGCTGGGTCGTCGCCGGGCTCGTCGCGCTGAGCGTCGTGTTGTAGCTGCCGTAGTTGCCGTGGTTGAACAGGTTGAACACCTCGGCGACAAGTTGCACGCGCATCGTGCCGGTCAGCTTGACGTCCTTGGTCACGTGGAGATCGACCTTGTGCAGCGCCAGGCCTGAGAGCGCGTTGCGCGGGATGACGTCGCCGGAGTTGATCACCGCCGGGCCGTCCCAGCGGTCGAGCACCGACGCCGGAATGACGATCGCGTTGGTCGCGCCGCCGGCGGCGGTGAGGTTCAGACGGTTCGTACCGGTCTTGCCGTACGGCGCGGTGCCGATGCTGTCGTTGAACCGGTTGCCCGAGCCGTAGAAGTACGTGACGCTGGTGCTGAACCCGTACGGCAGTTGCACGAGCGCCCAGGTCCGCAGCGTGTTGCGCTGGAAGTCCTGCGACGTCGCCCATTCGCCGTTGAGATAGTCGAACGGGTTGTTCGCCGGCGCCGTGCCGTAGCCGACCGTGCCGTTGTCCTTCATCTCGAGCATCAGCGTGTAGGTGAGGCCCGCCTGGATCTTGTTCTTCAGCCGCCGTGTGACGCTGGTCGCGATCGCCGTCTGGTCGCGCTTGCCGTCGGAGACGAACTGGAACACGCCCGCGTAGGCCGGGTTCGGACGAATCGGCGCCGCGCCGTTCGCCTGGTTGTAGCCGGTCGCCGGGTTGTAGGCGAGGTTCGCGTCGATCGTGCGCGTGTCGCGATACTCGGTCCAGTGCGTGAGGTCGACGTCGAAGCCGGTCACCGGATTGAGCTGCTTCTGGAAGCCGATGCTGCTCTGCCAGGTGTACGGCGATTTGAAATCGGTCGCGATCGTGCGAACCGTCTGCGCCGGCGTCTTCACCTGGCCGGAGAAAATCTGGTCCGCCGTTATGCCGTTGGTGGGGTTCGTGATGTAGTCGGCGCGGCTGTCGTTGAGGAACGTCGCGGCGACGAGATGGCTGTAGAACTGCGGGCTGAAGGTGACATTGGACACCGGCGACGCGAAGTAGAGACCCGATCCGCCGCGGATCACGAGATCGTTGCTGCCGCCGACGTTGTAGGTGAAACCGGCGCGCGGCGCGACGTTCTTCCAGTCGCGGATGTCGGTTTTGTAGCCGTAGTCATTCGTCCCGGCGAGCTGGTGCGAGTAGCTTTGCGGGATGCCGTTGTTGACGATGATCTCGTTGGTGTGGATGTTCGGCGGCGACGCCATGTTCGGGTCGGCGTCCCAGCGCAGGCCGAGGTTCACCGTCAACTGCGAGCTGACGCGCCAGTTGTCGCCGACCCACACGGCATAGGTCGGCCGCGGCACGTCGATCGTCCAGTCGGCTTCGTTCTGCGCAAAGTTGATCTGGAAGTCGCGCGCCACCGGGTTGAGCGGCGCGAGGTTCCACTTGGATGGATCGAGCGCCGCGTCGCCCGGCAGCACGGCCGCCATGTTGGCGGGCGCGCTGTTGAACGTGAAGAAGCCCTGGCGCTGAATGAACCACGGGCCGCCGTTGTGCACGTGGATGTACTCGCCGCCCATCTTCAGGTCGTGCTTGTCCTTGTGCACGCTGTAGTCGACGCGGCCGGTCCAGTTGTTCTGGTTCAGCGTCTGCGGATAGTTGTACGGGGCGCCGAAGGTGAGCCCCGGGACGCGGTACTCGCGGGTGCCGAGCAGCTCGTCCTGCGGCGCGTTGGTCCAGTGGAAGCCGTTGTAGCCGCCCTTGATCTCGAGGATGCGGTTGCCGGCGCCCATCACCGACGACCAGGTGCCGAGTACGTTGGTCGCGTCCTTGGTCTGATCCGACGCATGCGATGGATGATCGCCGCTCGGCAGCAGATAGGGATTGGCCCAGTTCCACCGCGACGCGCGCACCGACAGGCGGTTGGCGGACGACAGCTGATCGTCGACGCGGGCGAGGAAACTCTTCTGCCCGTTCTGATACGGGATGCTGAAGGTCTGTGTCGGCAGCAGCGACGGGTTGGCGAACGTCGTCCCCGGTTCACGCTCGTATTCGTAGGACGCGAAGTAATGAACTTTGTCCTTCACGATCGGCCCGCCGAGCGTGCCGCCGACCTGCTGGTTCGAATACGGCAGCACTTTGTTGGCGACCAGATCGGGCGCGTTGAGCGAGTCGTCGCGGAAGTAGCCATAGACATTGCCGCTCAGGTTGTTGGTGCCGGACTTCGAGATCGCCTGGATCTCCATGCCGGCCGAGCGCCCCTGCGTGATGTCGAACATGTTGGTGACGATCTGGAACTCGGCGATCGACTCGCGGCTGAAGCGCGGCTGCCCGAAGCCGGAGCCGGCAACCTTCTGCGTAATCTGCTGGCCGTCGAGATTGAGCTGCCAGAGATCGTCCATCGCGCCGGTGCCGATGCTGTTGCCGATGTCGTTGGCGGTGACGCCCTTCACCAGCTTCGACAGCTCCATCCAGTTGCGGCCCTGCAGCGGCAGCTGCTCCATCTGGCGGCGATCGACGTTGCCGGCCACCTGCGACGAGGCCACGTCGACGAGCGGCGTTTCACCGACCACGGTCAGCGTCTCGGTGACGGAGGCGAGCTTCATCGTGATCGGGATCGTTGCGTTCTGCCCGACGAGGATCTCGACGTCGCGGAGCACGACGGTGGTGAACCCGGACAGCTCCGCCTGGATCGTGTATTTGCCGGGCGGGACGCTGGCGAGCCGGTACTCACCCTTCTCGTTGGTGACCGCGGCGAGTTGCCGTCCGGCTTCCTGGTCGGTGGCCGTGACGTTGACGCCCGGCAGCACGGCTTTCGTGTCGTCCACGGCGACGCCGATAATCGAGCCCTGCTGCGCGTACACCGCCGAGCTGACGAGAACCGCTAAAGCGACGAGGACCGCGACGCGAAACCTTCTCACGGGTCACCCTCCTTCAAACTATGGCGTCATTGGTGCGGGACGAAGATTAATCAGCTGATTGAGCTCGTAAACGCGTCCATTGGCGATTACGCGGCGGACCTTCCGCGTCGCGGTGATGTCGGCGAGCGGATCGCCGTCGACGACGACCAGATCGGCGAGCTTGCCCGGTTCGATGGTGCCGGCGTCGAGCGCCAGCGCGCCGGCCGGATTGACCGTCGCCGTCTTCAGCGCCTCGTACGGCGTCATCCCCGCCGTGACGTAGGCGGCGATCTCGCCGTGGAGGTTGATCGCGTTCGGCGTGTCGGTGCCAGCGACGATTACGCCGCCGGCGCGCATCACGTCGACGACCATCCTGCCGTTGCCCGCCGCGGCGTCCGGGCCGCCGCCCATGGTCTGCACCTGCGCCTGCATCCACTCGGGGTACAGTTTGAAGCGGGGATCGTTCTTCAGTTCCGGATCACGTTCGAACAGGCCCTTCGCCGCGCCGAACATCGTCGGCGTCAGGAACCGCTGGCTCTTGCCGAACAACTGGACGACGTCGTCGTAGGCACGCGACATCGTCGCCATCTTCGGCGAGTAGCCGCGGCGGCTGGTCGCGGAGGTGTGCTCGGTGTTGTCGACGCCGACCAGCGAGGCGGGGTAAATCTCGTGGGTGGCGACCGGAATGCCGATGCTGTGCGCGAACTCGACCATGCGCTTCTGCTGCAGGTCCGGCAGCCGCACGTAGCTCTTGAGCATGTCGTATTGCAGCGCCTTCGCGCGCTGCAACTCGAGCTCGAAGTGCGCGGGGCTCGAGATCGCAATGCCCATCTTGTAGTAGACGCGCTGCCACTCCATCAGATTGCCGGTGCCGAAGACGCGCGGTCCCGGACGGATGCCGGCTTCGTTCGCCTCGCGTTCTTCGACCGGTTCGTACGGCGTGTTGCCGGGACTGCGTACGGTGGTGATGCCGAACGCGAGAAACGCGCGGCCCTCCGATTCGCCGAAATCGGGCTGCAGGTGCGAGTGGAATTCGACGAGCCCTGGCATCACCGTCAGGTTCGTCGCATCGACCACCTGTGCGCCGCCGTGGTTCGCGTCGGCGTGCGCGACGACGCTGACGATCTTGTTGCCGTCGATCACGACGTCGACGTTGGCGCGCGGTTGCGCGCTCTTCATGTCGATCAGCTTGCCGGCGTGGACGACGACATGCCCGGTCGGGACTGCCGGCGTGTATTTCAGGTCGAGAGGCACCGTGTGGGTCTCGCCGCTCTCGACGTCGACGATCCGCAGCTTGTCGAGCGACTGGTAGAGGATGTGACGCGAATCGCCCTGCCAGCTCGGCGAGTGCGCGCTCTCCGAGGTGATGTGCCGCGGCGGGCCGACCGGTTCGCCGTTCGCCGACACCGGCCAGACCGCGAGTACACCTTCGTAAATCGCCGCCATCTTCGTGCCGTCGGGCGACCACGCCGGGCCGCAGTTGCCGCGCGAATCGATCGACAGCATCGGCACCGGCGCGAACCATTTGTCGTCGTTCAGCGACGTCGACGACATGGTCAGGATCTGATTGGTGCCCTCGCGGAAGCGCTTCGTCATCGGCGCGATGCCGGCGATCGCGAGCCGCTTGCCGTCGGGCGACCACGCCGGCGCGCCCGGTTGCGGCAGCGAATCGTGAACCTTCGTCACCTCGCCGCTGGCGACTTCCACCACCGACATCTGCGCGACGCGCCACATTCCGTCGACGTTGAAGAAGGCGATCCGCTTGCCGTCCGGCGACCACGCCGCGCCCTGCGGCTGCGTCGCCAGGTTGGTGACGCGCCGCGACTGGCCGGACTTCATGTCGTGGATCCACAGCTGCAGATGCTCGCTGTCCTTGTCCGACGAGTAGGCAAGCTGTGAACCGTCGGGCGACCAGGCGGGATCGGTGTCGAGCGCGGCGTCCTTGGTCAGGTTGACCGGCTTGCCGCCGACTGGCATCACGTAGATGTCGCCGAGCGCGGCAAATGCGATCTGCTTGCCGTCGGGCGACAGTTGCGGACGGACGACGCCGAGAACCTGGCGGGGGAGCGTCGACGTGAAGTCGCGCTTGCGCCGGGTGTAGCTGCCGGCGGCGCGCGTGACCTGCAAGGTCGCCGAGAACTCGATCGTTTCCGGTCTGTCCGCCTTGACGTCGCGTTTCCGAATCTTGCCGTCGGAGACGTAGTAGAACGTCGTCGGCGACGCCCACGAGGCGCGAAACGCGAAGACGTTCTCGTCGCCGGTGATGCGGTTGGCGCCGAGCTGATACGAGGAGAGCTCCGGACCGTTAGCCGCTGCACCACGACCGCCACCGCGGCCGACGTGGTAGACGACCTGGCCGTCTGGCCCGGACGAAGGCGCATCGACGCGCCCGCCGCCGGAAGGCGCACCAACCATCCGCTCCGTCCCGTCGGCGACGTTGACCGCCCAGACCGCCTGCTGCTCCTCGCGCGAGGAGGCAAAGACGATCTCCTTGTCGTCGGGCGACCACGACGGCATGTAGTCGTCGGCCGGGTTCCTGGTGAGTTGCTTCAGCTCGCCGCTCTTCACGTCGAGCGTCCAGATGTTGTAGTCGCTGCCGAGCGGGCTGCCGCGGTCCGACGAAAACGCGACCCGCGTGCCGTCGTGCGACCAGATCGGCTCACGATCGTCGAACGGTCCCCACGTCAGCTTGTGCTGATGCGATCCGTCGGGGGCGATCGCCCACACGTCGTAGCCGCCGTCGCGATAGGCGAAGAAGGTGATCCACTTGCCGTCGGGCGACCAGGTCGGCTGCCGCGCGTCGTTGAAGACGTCGGTGATGCGGGTGGCGGTGCCGCCCGATGCCGGCAAGGTCCAGATGCTGCCCTGAAGGTCGACGGCGAGCGTGCGGCCGTCGGGTGAAACGGCGACGGACATCGACGTGCCTTCGTGAACGGTGACGTCGATGCGCGGCGGCGTGGAGCCGGGCGCGCCTTTGAGCGCGATCGCCAGCAGAAACACACCGAGCGCGGTCCACCTGCGACGCATGCAACCTCCGGGGAACGACGGGCGAAACGACGGAACTCGCGCATAGTCTAAGGGCTGCGTCGAGCTAGTCCCGGCGGATTTTTTGTCGCGGCCTGTCGCGACTCGGCCGCCAACAAAAAATTGAATTATCGGATCGGGTTCAGCGTTCAGGGTTCAAGGTTCAGCGTTCCGGCTCTTGCTCGGCGTAGGGTTCCGGTTCGGGTTCAGTTCTGGTTAGCGTTCGGTTCGGGTTCGCGTCCCGTTCTGGTTCGAGTTCGCGTTCGGGTTCCGATTTTCGAACGTGAACACGCGGCGAACGCGAAGGAGAACTCCGAACCAGAACCAGAACCCGAATCAGAACCCTGAACCCTCAACCCTGAACGCGAGCGCGCTAGGCGTAGACTCGGCGCGCGATGGCTTCGACGATCTTCTCGCCGTGGAAGCGGCCGTTCTCGATGAAGACGGTGCCGGTATCGACGCCCGCGATCGCGCCGCCGGCCACGAACAGCCCGGAGACGTTGGTCTCGAAGGTTTCGGGGTCGTGCACCGGTGCCTGCCGCTCGGTGAGCACGACGCCGGCGCGGACCATGAGATCGGCGTCGGCACGATAGCCGGTCAACAGAAAGACGGCGTCGGCGGGAATTTCCTGTTCGGTGGCTTGCCCTTCTCGCCGCGGCGCGACGTAGCCGGCCGAACCGTCCGCCGGTACCGGCACATCCGGCACGACGCCGGCGTCGGCCATGTGGCATGGACCGATCACCACCGACGTTGGCCGGATCTCGCGGACGATGGCGCTGAAATGCGCCGTGATCGATCCTTCCTTGATGCGGTTTTCGATGTCCGGCCGCACCCAGTACTTGATCGATGGCTTCAGCGTCGGCGAGCGATGGACGAGCGTCACGTGGGCGCCGGCGCGAAACATTTCGAGTGCCGATTCGGCCGCCGAGTTGCCGCCGCCGACGACGACGACGCGCTGGCGATAGTGGGGATGAGGCTCGCCGTAATAGTGACGCACATGCGGCAGATCCTCACCGGGCACATTGATGGTCACCGGATGATCGTAGTAGCCGATCGCCATGATCACGTGCCGCGCGTGGCGCGCGCGCCGTACACCTCGCGACGATCGCGTCTCGACGGTGAAGACGGCCTCGCCGCCGCCGGCAGTGTCCACCCGGGCCGCCTCCGCGGTTTCGCGTTCGATCGAGAGGACTCTCTCTTCGTAGCAGATCTGCAGATCGTGGGTGTCGACGACCTTGCGGTAATAGTTCAACGCCTCGGCCCGCGTCGGCTTGTCGAACGGCGACATGAACGGCAGGCCGCCGATCTCGAGCAGCTCCGGCGTGGTGAAGAACACCATCTGCGGCGGGAAGTGGTAAATCGAATTCACCAGCACGCCCTGTTCGACGACCTGGTAATCGAGACCGCGTTGTTTGCAGGCGATGGCGGCGGAGAGACCGGATGGACCGGCGCCGATGATGAGCACGTCACGAACCGACATATTGACTGATAATAACGCGCATATGAAGAACTACGCTGCGGCCGCCGCGGTGCTCGCGCTCCTCGTCGCGTCACCGCGCGCGCAAGGGCAGCGCCCGATCACCGAAAAGGATCTCTTCAAGTTCACCTGGATCGCCGATCCGCAGATCTCGCCCGACGGCGCGGCGATCGCGTTCGTGCGCGTGACGGTGAACGAGAAAGACAATCGCTACGAGACGGCGGTGTACGTCGCCGCGGCCAGCGGCGGCGGACCGCCGCGCCGGCTGACCGCCGGCGTCCGCGACACCTCGCCGCGCTGGGCGCCGGACGGCAAACGGATCGCCTTCGTCCGCGCCGCCGAGCGCGACGGCAAGCCGTTGCCGCCGCAGATCTACGTGCTGCACATGGACGGCGGCGAAGCGCGGCCGATCACCGACATCGCCTCCGGCGCGAGCAGCCCCGCCTGGTCGCCGGACGGCAGAACGATCGCCTTCAGCAGTTCGACGACCAACCCGGAGGTAAAAAAGGCAGACGATCCGACGCCGACGGCTGAACACGTGAGCGACGTCGAGGTGGTCACACGCGCCGTGTATCGCGCCAACGGCACGCCCGGTTACGTCGACAACAACCACCACGCGCACATCTTCACGGTCGAGGTCGCCGATAGCGCCGATCACCGGCCGCAGCCGAAGCAGTTGACCGACGGCGACTTCGACGAGCGCGGCATCGAGTGGTCGCCGGATGGATCGACGCTCTACTTCGTCTCGACGCGCGTCGCCGAACCGTACTACGACGAGAGCGGCGACGAGTTGTTTGCCGTCGCCGTCGCCGGCGGGCCGATCGTCAAAATCGCGGCGATCGCGGGCGGCATCAGCAACCTGTCGGTGTCGCCGGACGGCAAGCGGCTGGCATTCATCGGCGAGTTGCGGGGGAAGCCGATTCGTTCGTACAGCCAGCCGGATCTCTGGGTCGTGAACGCGGCACCGAACAGCACGGCGACGAATCTCACCGAGAAATACGACTACGACGTCGCCGGCGGAATCGGCGGCGACCAGGCGGCGCCGCGCGGCGGCAATCGGCGGCCGATCGTGTGGTCGAAAGATGGCACGTCGCTGCTCGTCGTCTCGGCCGAGAAAGGCAGCGGCAACCTGAAGCGCTTCGTGATCGCCACCGGTGCCGTCGAGAACGTCACCGACGGCGCGCACGACCTGGTCGGCTACAGCGCGACGCGCGACGCCTCGACGATCGCCGCGACCGAGTCGACACAAACCAACATCGGCGACATCACCCTCATCGACGTCGCGCGCCGGCGGCCGCCCACGGTCGTCACCCACGTCAACGACGACCTGTTCAAGGACATCCGCCAGAGCGAACCGGAGGAGATCTGGTACAAGAGTTTCGACGGCAAGAACATCCAGGGCTGGATTCTGAAGCCGCCGGACTTCGATCCGGCGAAGAAGTACCCGCTCATCCTGGAGATTCACGGCGGGCCGCATGGCGCCTATGGCAACACCTACACGCACGAGTTCCAGTGGATGGCCGCGAAGGGCTACGTCGTGCTGTTCACCAACCCGCGGGGCAGCACGTCGTACGGGCAGGAATTCGGCAACATCATCCAGTACCACTATCCGGGCGACGACTACAAGGACCTGATGGCCGGCGTCGACGAGGTGCTGAAGAAAGGCTACGTCGACGCGAATCGGCTCGGCGTCACCGGCGGCAGCGGCGGCGGCCTGCTCACCAACTGGACGATCACCCAGACGCAGCGCTTCAAGGCGGCAGTCGCGCAGCGTGACATCGCCGATTGGTACGGCTTCTGGTTCACCGCCGACTTCACGCTCTTCCAGCCGACCTGGTTCAAGAAGGCGCCGTGGGAGGATCCACAGGACTTCGCCGCCCGGTCGCCGATCACACACGTCGCGAACGTCAGCACGCCGCTGATGCTGATCAACGGCGATGCCGACTACCGCACGCCGCCGGCCGACGGCGGCGAGATGATGTTCCGGGCGCTGAAGTACCGGAAAATTCCGACGGTGATGGTCCGCTTCCCGCGCGAGACCCACGAGTTGTCACGCTCGGGCGAACCGTGGCACCGCGTCGAACGCCTGCAGCACATCGTCGGCTGGATGGACCAGTGGCTGCAGGGCAAGAAGAACGTCGCCTATGCGACGCAGTAGCGGAACACCCGCAACATCGGCATATGTATTGCGCATACGGCAGGCGTGTAATACACTGTGAGAAAAATGAAGACTCTCACGGTTCGGCTGCCGGAGTCGCTCGCCGCCGATATCGCGGCAGAATCTCGCCTTCGCCAGCTGTCGAAGTCGGATGTGATCCGGGAACGGCTCGAGGCGCGTGGCAAGGTAACGCCGCGTCCGGCGGCACTGGATGCGATAGAGGACCTGATCGGGTCGCTCGACGATCTGCCGCCGAACCTCAGCGCACAGAAGAAAGCCTACCTGCGCCGTACCGGCTATGGCCGCAAGCGGCATCGTTGACGCCGGCTTCATCGTCGCCCTCCTGAGCCGGCGCGATACCCATCATCGCTGGGCACGAAATACAGCAGCACGGTTTCCGCCGCCGTGGCGCACCTGCGAATCGGTCGTCTCCGAAGCCGTGCACCTGCTCGGCGCCGGTCGAGCGTTGCCCCTTCACGAACTGCTCCGCCGACGATCGCTGACGATCGCGTTCGATCTCGCGCGCGAGCTGGAGCCGGTTTTGCGTCTTCTTGAAAAGTATGCGGACGTTCCGATGTCGCTTGCGGATGCCTGTCTTGTGCGCTTGACCGAGGTCGAGGGAGAGCCGATCGTCCTCACGACCGACTCGGACTTCAAAATCTACCGGCGACACAGCCGGCAGGTCGTGCCGTGTGCGATGCCGTGAACACGCGCACGCAGCGGGGCTAGCGGACCGGCCGGACGGTACTCGTCTCGTGGAACGGCGGCGTCGGCGCGACGCCGGTGTCGCTATACCAAATCACCTGGTTCTGGTCTACTGCAAATGCTCGGGTCGCCGCGGTGCTGCGCTGCACGGGCACGGCAGTCGCGTAATACGCGGGCGCCGTCGGCTGGCCGTGACAATCGGGACGCGAAGCTGCAGCCGGCGGCGCGGGATCGAGGCGAATTTCGTATCCGTGCTTCACCGTCGGATCGGTGCTGATGTCGGGTGAGAGAAAGGCGGACGATCCGGCCCGACAGGCCTCGCTGAGCGTCTCCAGGGACCGTGCGTAGCCGCCGTTGACAACCGCGTACGCCGACTGCGCCGACGAGATGGCGCGCAGCGTGCCGATGGCGCTGGCCTGCGCGCCGGATTCGCTGCGGTCGACGCGGACCTGCGCCAGCGCCAGCACGGCTACGACTGTGAACCCGGCGGCAATTGTCCTCGCCATCTCCCGTCCCCGTTGATGATCCTAGGACTGATCGGCGATTCCGCAACCGGTTAATTCGGTCAGGTTCGCGGCGGCAGCCCGAGCAGACGCCGCGCCGTGCCGCCGAGAATCGCTTCGCGCTCCGCGTCGCTGAAACCCGGTGTGTTCAGGACGTGATCGACGGGGGCTTCCACCCACGGATACGGATAATCGGTGCCGACCACGATGTGGTCGGCGCCGGCTTCGGCGGCAAGATGACGGAGTGCTTCCGGCGTGAACACCAGCGAGTCGTAGTAGATCCGTTTCACGTACTCGGTCGGTTTCAGCTTCGGCACGCCCGATGTGCACTGCGTTGGAAACGTCGCGCAGCCGTGATCGGATCGGCTCATGTAGGACGGCAGGTAGCCGCCGCCATGCGCCGCGCAGATCTTCAGCCGCGGAAAGCGATCGAGCGTGCCCTCGAAGATCAGATGCGACAACGCAATCGTCGTTTCCAGCGGGTTACCGATCACGTTGCCGAGAAGACCGTTGCCCTTGAGGCGTTCGGCGAGCGGCGCCGACCCTGTCGCCTGCGGATGGATGAAGACGACGGCGCCGAGTTCCTCCGCCTTTGCCCAGAACGGGTCGAACTTCGAGTCGGCGATCTCGGCGCCCGCGACGCTGCCGCCAATCGCCGCGCCACGCAGGCCCATCTGTTTCATCGCCTGCTCGAGCTGCTGCGCAGCGAGATCCGGAAACTGCAAGGCCACCGACGCAAAGGCCGCGAATCGATCGGCGTGCGACGCGCAGAACGCCGCCATCGCCTCGTTCTGGATCGCAATCACCTGCGCCGCGAGGTCGCGATCGGCGTCGTACCAGTTCGGGTTGATGCTGAGGACTGCGACGTCGATGCCCTGCGCGTCCATCGCGGCCAGGCGCTGTCTCAGCGAATCGCCGTCGAGCGTGAGCAGCGATCCTTGCGTCGCCGCCGGCGCCGGCGGCGCGCGCCGCAGCAGATCGTTCGCCCGTGGCACCGCGCAGTGCGCGTGCATGTCGACGGTGGTGATCCGCTTGCCCTTGATGGTGATGAAACGGCGCGCCGCCGCCGCGCGCGACGGCGGTTGCGCAAACGCGTCGGCGACGCCGCAGCCGACGAACACGAGACCCGCAGTCTCTTTCAGGAACGTCCGCCTTCGCATAAACAAACCTGTCAATGGCGCTCTTTTTCAGGGCGCCGCTGTACCCGAGGGCGCCCTGGGCAGACTCAGCAGATTCGCGAGCAGTTCGTAGGCGCCGACGGTTCCGGCCGGCAGCTGCCGCCACAGTCCGAGGCCGAGATACAGCCAGCGGCCTTTGCCGATGCGCGCTTCGACCAGCGATCCGAGCTTCTCGCCAGGGTTGTCCTGGAACGAATCGGTCATCGAGACGAGGTCGACGTATTTCGGATCCTTGTCGCCGAGAAAATACAGGCCGCGCTCCTGAACCCAGTTCGCCCACGCCGCCGCACCGATCGTGTTCGGGTAGTTGAACGCCGGATGATCCGGCACCAGCGCCTTCACCGGAACGTTCTCGTCGGACACCCGGCTGCCGCTCACCTGCGCCGGGTACGGGCCGTACTGCGACTGGTTGAACTCGTACTTGTTGTACTGGACGATCACCGTGCCGCCGCGCTCGGCGTAGTCGAGCAGCCGCCGGTTGTAGGCGCGCAGATCGTTGCGCCGCTCGTAGGCGCGCACACCGGTGACGATCACGTCGTACTTCGACAGATCGCCCCAGGCGAGCTCGTCCTGGTCGATGAACGACAGCCTGGCCCCGAGCTGCTCGATCGCGGGCGGCACCTGATCGCCGACGCCGTTGACGTAACCAACGGTGAGGTTCGGCGCCATCTTGACGTCGACGACTTTCAGCGCTGCCTCCGCCGGCTTCATCACCTGGCGCCGCTGGATGTGCGGGTACTCGATGTCCTGGTAGCCGGCGGCGAACCGCTCGTTGCCCGTGGACGACGAGGTGACCGACGCGCGCAACGTGTAGTCGCCGGTCTTCACCTGCGGCGGCGCGGTGACGATGAACCGCACCGACAGCGATTCGTCTTCGCGCGCAAAACTCACCGCGGCCGTGGGTGGCGTGGTCTTCCAGCCAGCCGGCACCTCGAGCGCAACCGTCGCATCGGCTGCGCCTTTGGTGCCGTTGGTCACCGCGACATGAATCTCGCGCTCGAGCGGCTTCGCCGCCGACGCGCCGGCAATCGGCGCCACCACGAGCGACGGCGTCGTCCGCACCGAGAACACCGGCACGACGTTCAGCTCCATCCGCTTGTCGCCGTTGTAGATGTCTTTCACGTAGCGGAACGTGATCGGTACCTCGCGCGCGACCTCGACGCCGCCGGTTTTGACGTGAAACGTGACGCGGAACGGCGTCGGCGCGAACGCGATGCCGAAGGGCACAGCCGGATCGAAACGGTTGATCGCCGGCGTCGCCGGGTTGTTCCAGTACGCATCCGAAAAGTACGGCGTGGTTGGTTTCGCGCTGCGCGGCACGCGCACATCCACGGTACATGTGAAAACCGCGTCCTTCTTCACCACGTTTGCCGCACACGACGAAGCGGTCGCTTGGCCTGGGGGTGGTGAGTCAAAGCCTGCGACCGCCACGCTGGTCACGTCGACGTCGCTGGCGCCGCGATTGACCGCGAGCATCGAGAGCTTCACCGCCTGGCCGCCGATCACCAGCCCATCGTCGGCGACAGCGTCGAACGAGAGGCCATGCGCGGCCAGCACCGCGTCCTGATAGTCGCGTTCCTTGATGCGCAGCCGGAAGTCGATTTCGTAGCGCGCGCTGTCGGTGAGGCGCATCGCCGAAAGCTGCGACCGTAGCGTGCGGATCGCCGCGAGCCCTGCTTCGATCGGCGCGGCCGTCGCCGCCTCGTTCCCGGCGTCGAAGGCGGCCTTCGCCAGCCGCGCCTGCTCGACGATCGACGCGAGGCCGTTCACCAGCGGCTCCGGCGGATCGGGCCCGGCAAACTGCGCGATGCCGGCAAGAGTGATGTCGACGCTGTCGAAGAGGCCGGTTTCATCCTTCTGCATCTGGCCGGGAATCGACGACTCGACGAGTTGGTACTGGAGCTGGCCGCCGCCGCCAAAGCCCCGTCCGCCGCCGAATCCCGGCAGCGGCGGCAGCCCTGACGCGCCCTGGCACTTGTGATTGCTGCGCGCGTCGGATCCGATCTCCGCGTACGTGCGGCCGAGCAGTTCGTCGTAGGTCGCGGTCACGACGCGGGTCACATGTGCAGACGTCGCGGCTGGAGCCGCATCTGCTGCGCCGCCTCCGCGTCCCGCCCCTCCCGCTCTGCCGCCGCGTCCGCCGGCCCCGATCACGCCGGCGCCGGCGTTGAAGTACAGCTTCTTCGGCTGCCAGGCGCGCAGCCCTTCCGCGATCTGCTCCGGATAGCGATTCGGATCGCCGGCGACACGGTAGGCTTCGCGCGCGAGGACGGTTGTCGCCTCGTGGGCGCGGTCGCCGCCGCGCCCCTGGATGTTCATCGTCACCACGATGTCGGGCCGCAGCATGCGAATCAGGCGCACGTAGTCGCTGATGATCGCGTCGCGTCCCCACTTGTTGATCACTTCTTCCGGATCGAACGAGTAGCCGTAGTCGATGGCGCGGGTGAAGTACTGCTCGGCGCCGTCGATGCGGTGCGCCGACAGCAATTCGGCGGTGCGCAGCACGCCGATGTCGCGAAACAACTCGGGACCGATTTCGTTCTGCCCGCCTTCGCCGCGGTTGTTCTGCACGTCGACCGAGCGCAGGCCCGTGCCGTGCGTGAACAGCGCAAAGAGCGCATTGGTCTCGTCGTCGGGATGCGCCGGCGCCTGCATGAAGGTGCCCGACACGTTCAGCTTGCGAATCGCGAGGCCGAGCGCGACGTGGCCGCTGTCGGCCGATACCAGCGAGTAGGCCATGCGGTTCTGCGCCGAGAGCGTCGGAGCACTCACGGCCACGGCGACCGCCACGATGAAGATGAAAAGGCCACGGGTCATAGAAGCGCGATGTTAGCCCCTCCGGACATCTTTTTCGACCCTTCGTCGCGCGGGGCACGGCGCCGTCGCAACCGCCGGATACGGTGGAGACATGGAGGACAGAGCAATGACGGTGATGACAGCGATGACGGCGATCTTGATCTGGCTGGTTTCAGCGGCGGTGCCAGTCGCCGCGGCACAGGACACGGCGGTGAAGCCGCAGCGTTTCGACTACCTTGTCCGCGCCGATTTCTTCGCCGGCGCAGCCGGTGACGAGGCGCGGCTCCAGAAGGTAATCGACGTCTGCGAGCGCGCCCTCGCGGCGAACCCGCAACACGCTGAAGCAGTGGTATGGCACGGCGCGACGGTGCTGGTGCGCGCGTCCCAGGCATTTCAGAAGGGGGACGTCGCGTCGGGTCGTTCGTTGTTCGACCGCGGGGTGAAGGAGATGACCGATGCGGTCGCGCTGGCACCAGCCAGTCCGGGCGTGCTGATCCCGCGCGGCGCGGTACTGCTCGAAGCGACTCGCAGCATGCCAGCCGACATGGCTCGCCCGCTGGTGCAGTCGGCCGTCGCCAACTACGAGCGTGCCCTCGAGGTGCAGGGTGCGGCGTTCAACGCGCTCGGCGATCACGGCAAGGGCGAGCTGCTCTTTGGTCTCGCCGACGGATGGGCTCGGATCGGCGATGCTGAGAAAGCGCGGCAGTATTTCGAACGGCTGATCGCCGACGCGCCGGGATCGGGACAGGCGCCGAAGGCGCGCGAATGGCTCGCGACCGGCGTCGTGCCGAAGTCGAACGGCTCGACCTGCGTCGGCTGCCACAAATAGTGACTACAATGACCGCTCGGTGCCGGACGGACGCGCGATCGATCATTTTGACGTTGTCATCCTTGGTGGCGGACTGGCGGGCGGCTGTCTCGCCCGGCAGCTTCGGATGGAGGCGCCGCAGCTTCGCGTCCTCGTCGTCGAGAAGCGCCGGCATCCGGTCCCCGAAGCGGCGTTCAAGGTTGGCGAGTCGAGCGTCGAGATCGGCGCGCACTATTTCCAGAAGCGACTCGCGCTCGAGCCGCATCTGCGATCGGCGCAGCTCGAGAAGCTCGGCCTCCGCTACTTCTTTCCGCAGGGCGACAACCGCGATCTGACGACGCGCGTCGAGCTGGGACCGCCGCACTTTGCGCCGGTGCCGTCGTTCCAGCTCGATCGCGGCCGGCTCGAGAACCACCTGCTGCGAACCAACGCCGAGGACGGCGTCACGGTGCTCGACGCACATCGCGTCCGCGCTGTCGCGCTCGATGCCGGCGGCGGGCACCGAATCGCGGTCGAAGGCGCCGATGGCAGGCGCGAGGTGACGGCCCGCTGGGTCGTCGATGCGGCGGGCCGCGCCGGCCTCCTCAAACGTCAGCTCGGTCTGGTGCGGCCGAGCACCCACGGCGCCAATGCCGCGTGGTGGCGATTCCGATCGCGGATCAAAATCGACGACTGGTCGAACGATCCCGCATGGAAGGCACGCGTGCCGTCGGGTCTTCGCTGGCACAGCACCGTGCATCTCATGGGAATCGGCTACTGGTTCTGGCTGATCCCGCTCGGCTCAGGGAGCCACAGCTTCGGGATCGTCGCCGACGGCGAGCTGCATCCGTTCTCGCGCATCAATCGGTTCGAACGGGCGCTCGACTGGTTGCGCGAGTTCGAGCCGCAGGCGGCGGTGGTGATGGAAGCGCACGCCGCCGAGCTCGAGGACTTTCTTGCGCTGCAGCATTTCGCCCACGGCTGCGCGCGCGTCTTCTCGCCCGATCGGTGGTCGCTCGTCGGCGAAGCCGGCGTCTTCACCGATCCGTTCTATTCGCCGGGCTCCGACTTCATCGCGATGGGGAACGACTACACGACCGACCTCATCGTCCGCGACGCGCGCGGCGAGAACGTCGGCGAGCGCGCCGAAGCGTTCAACGCGATGTACCTGCGCCTGTTCGACGCGTTCATCCGGCTCTACGACGGCCACTACCCGACCATGGGCAACGCGCAGGTGATGACCGCGAAGATTTCGTGGGACAACTCGACCTACTGGTCGATTACGGCGCTGCTCTTCTTCCAGCGGCGCCTCGTGCGGCCGGAGTTCATCGCCTCGATCGACCCGCTGCTGCGCCGCTACTTCCTGCTGCACGCGCGCATGCAGCAGCTCTTCAAAGCCTGGAACCACGCCGATGCCGGCGCGCAGTACGAATCGGCGTGGCTGAACATCGTCGGCGTCGACTTGATGCGGACGTGGCAGGCCGCGCTCGCCGAACCGCCGGCAGACGACTAGGCCCTGCGGGCGCGCCTCGAAACGAACTTCGAACATCTGCAAGCGCTGGCGCGGACGTGGCAGGCGGTCGCGCTCGAGCGGCACCCGAATCTGCGCCGCGCGATCGAAGAAGATGGCGGCCCCGAGGTCGACGTCAGCCCGCTGCGGCTCACGCCCGCCGCCGTACCCGTCGCTCAGTAAACCCCATCGTCGGGGACGCCACGAAGACACGAAAACACGAAGTGGCGGCTCGATTCGCACGCCAGCAATTACACGGCGCGCATCACGATCGCGGAGTCGTTGCCGCCGAAACCGAGCGAGGTCGAGACGGCACACCGGATCGTCTGCTCGCGCGCCTCGTTGGCGACGACGTCGACGGCGCAGTCAGTGTCGGTTTCACCGTGGTTGATGGTCGGTGGAATGGCGCTGCGGGCGACCGTGAGGGCGAGCACCGCGGCTTCGACGGCGCCAGCGGCGCCGAGGCAGTGGCCGACCATCGACTTGACTGACGTCACCGGAATGTGGGCGGCGCGATCGCCGAACACGCGGCGGAAGCCGCGCGATTCGGCGGCGTCGTTCTGCGGCGTCGCGGTGCCGTGGGCGTTGACGTGCTCGACTTCGTCGGGGTTGATGCCGGCATCGCGCAGCGCCAGCGTGATGACGGCGGCAACCGGCTTTCCTTCTGGCTCGGGTGCGGTCGGATGGAATGCCTCGCACGCGAGGCTGTGGCCGGCGAGCTCGGCGTAGATCGTCGCGCCGCGCCGGCGCGCGCGATCGAAATCCTCGAGCACCAGCATCCCGGCGCCTTCGCCGATGTTCATGCCGGCGCGGCTCTTGTCGAAGGGGCGGCACGGGTTGGCGTCCATCAGGCGCAGCAGGTTGAACCCGCTGTAGGTCAGCCGCGCCAGCGCGTCGGTGCCGCCGGCGAGGACGGCGTCGGCGCGTCCGGCGCGGATCGCCTCCACGCCGCGCCCGATCGCAATCGTGCTCGACGAGCACGCGGCCACGACGCAGGCGCGCGGGCCTTCGAAACCGTAGTGCTGTGCGATGACATCAACCGGGGTGTTCGGAAAATGGTTCCACAGATCCGATCGCTTCGTCCGCGCCAGCCCTCTGGTGATCCAGGTGCGATAGAACGCTTCGTTGCGCAGCAGATCGGCGGTGCCGGCGCCAAGAAACACGCCGACACGCGATCGGTCGAGGGCGCTGTCGAGCAGGCCGGCGTCGGCGAGCGCATCGGAAGCCGCGCGCAGCCCGATGCGATCGCTGCGCGAGCGCCGGCGGCGGTCGCGGGGCGTCGTCTCCGGATCGACAGCGTCGATGTCCACTTCGGCGGCAACGCGGCTGCGGTAGCCTTCGGTGTTGAAGACGGTCGCCGGACGGATGCCGCAGTCGCCGGCGAGCATGCGGCGCCAACTCTCGTCGCGCGTTGCGCCGAGCGCAGTGACAAGGCCGACGCCGGTGATCGCAATTCGCGGCGTCATGCGCCGGTCGACGAGTAGGCGATCAGCTGATCGATCGCTCGGCGCTCGCCCGCCTTGCTGCGCGCGGCGACGACCAGCGGCAGGAACTGGAACGGCAGCGACAGGGCGGAAAAGGCCAGGCACGCGGCACGGCGCCACGATCGAACGTCGCGCGGCCCGAATCCGGCAAGCGCCGCGACGTAGGATCCGATCACGCTGTAGGCATCGCGCGCGATGGTCATCGTCGACCCGTGCGCGCCGCCGGGCCGGCCGAGGCCATGGCGCAGGCTGTCGAGATACTCGTCGCGCGTGTATCCCGGTGCTTCGGTCCAGGTCGTGCCGATGCGCCGGAGCGTGTGCGCGTCGCTTCCGGCCGTCATCGCGAAGACCGGGGTCGGGAAGGGTTTTCGCGCGTTTTCAGGAAAACCCTTCCCGACCCCCTGTGCAATTTCTTCCAGCAGCCGGTTGTGCGCCTCGGCCATCGTGCCGTTCCGCACTTCGAGAGCGGGGACCGCGTCGAGCAACCGCAGGTAGCGCTCGAGCGGAATCTCGCCACGATAGAAATGCAGCAGGTGATTGAGCGCGAAGACGGCGTGGGCGTCGCGCAGCCGCGCGATCACGTCGAAGACGTTGGCGCGCAGGCGCTGCACGTCGCGGTGCAACGCTTCGGTCATGCCGTAGACGGCGAGATGCACCTGCAAGCCGCCGTCGGGCAGCCGGCACGACACCTCCTCGCCGACGATCACCTCCGGCGCGAGATCGGGTCGGGCGTTCAGCAGTTCCAGCGCGCCGCCGATTGAATCGTGATCGGTGAAGGCGACCAGGTCCATCCCGCGCGCCTTCGCGACGCGGTAGACGTCGGCCGGCCGCGAATAGCAGTCGCGGCTGCCGAGGAACTGCAGGTTGCCGCTCTGCGTCGAGTGGCAGGTGTGAACATGCAGGTCGGCGCGAAGCGTCGGCGTCATCGCATCGGCTTGAGCAGCAGCACTTGAAACACCGTCGAACCCAGCGAACCGTACCGCGCCGGCAGAAAACTCTTGCCGAAGTCCGCTCGCAGAATGGTATTCCACGGCGCCCGCACATTGACAGCCGTGCCGAGGCCGGTGACCGGATCCCACACGCCGTGGCCGGGATCGTCGCGGCCCCACGCGCGATCGAGGTAGAGGTCGAGCCGGTACTGCTCGAAGATGTTCAGCGAATACGAGCCGCGGACCATCGCCAGTTCGCCGTAGCGCACACCGGACGCGGGCACGCCGTGAATCCGCGTGTCGTCGAACATCCCAAATTGATAGCGCGAGAAGCGGTCGAGGTGATCGCCGCCGAAGTACGCGCCGTTGAGGTGAATCTTCGACAGCGGGTTCAGGTAGAAATCGCGTGACAGGCTCGCCTGATATTTGTCGTAGGTGCGGGCGGTCGTGGTTGTCGACGCGTCCTGCGACGGATCGTGCAGCCCCCACGGGTCCCAGGCGCCGCGCCCGAACCAGGTGCCGTTCAGCAGCAGGCTGTAGCCGCCGCGTCGATACTCCCACGCGCCGCCGAAGCCCTGCGTCACCGTGCTCGACGGGACATCGAAGTTGTCGGCAGTCGTCGTGTCGCGGGTGTACCCGTCGAAGCGGAACTGATACTGCAGCGTCGCCTTCTGAAACGGCGTCGCCTGCCAGCCCAGGTTGAACCCGAGCGTCTCCGGCCAGTTCAACACGCGTTCGGCCTTCGACTCGGTCACCGCGCCGTAGACGCGATCGCTCGACGGCGCCGCGATGCCGAAGAAATCGAGGCTGGCGTCGAGATGGGTGTGGCCGATCTTCGACCGCTGAATGTTCCCCGCGGCCAGCACCCCCGCGAACAGAATCGCGAGCTGCTGGTTCGGCGATCCGAACTGAAAATTCAGGTAGTCGATGCCGAGCATCGGCAGCGGATACGCATACGACGGATCGACGGTCGTGCCGATCGCCATTGCCTTGGCATGATTCGTCAGCCGCTCGCTGACGACACGCTTGCCGCCTTCCTTGACGTAGTAGCGCAATCCGCGATCAGTCTCGCGGTACATCACGCGATCGCTCTCCCGCGCCGAGCCTCGTTCGCGTTCGAACTCGTCGTCGTTGACGCGGAAGTTCTCGAAGTCGACCGACTTCTCGACCAGCAGGTTGCGGCCGGCGATGAGCACGATCTGGCGGGCGTCCAGGCCGCTGAACAGGAACACCGGCCGGTTGCCGATGGCCACCGGACGGTAGTGCTGCGTTTCCTCGTTCGAGATCACCGGCGCCGCGAGGCCACCCTGGACCGCCTGCACACGCACGCGCGCGAAGGTCTTCCTGTCGATCCAGACCGTGCCTTTGTAGAGCGCGCTGTCGGCGCGCACCGGCTCGAACTTCACCACGTAGCAATCGAAGTCGTCGACCCGCTCGGCGCCGGCCAGATGATAGGTGTAGCCTTCGTCGAAGCGAAGCTGCAGCGGCAGCGACAGGACTTTCTCGGGCTGCAGCAGCGGAAACGGCGGCCGATCGACGCCGAATTTCGAGCCGTTCACCGAGAACGACAGCTCCTCCCACTCGACGTCGCTGCCAGCGACGAAGTAGCGGTTCTCGGTGACCACGTCGTAGCTCGACGACATGCCGTTGTCGGCCACGGTCGGCCGGAAGTGCTGCTGCATGCGCGCGGTCGCCGTGTAGTTCTTCACGATCGCGTCCTGCGCGCGCTGCTGCTGCTGGTGCCGCGCGATGATCTCGCCGATCGTGAGCTGCCGCGCCGCCGAGACACCGCTGCGTTCGATCAGCACTTCGGCGGCGCCTTCGTTGAAATCGACAATCATCGGCCGGCCGGTCAGCGGCGCGTCGGCCTGCACCTGCCCAGTGCGCTGCTCGCGCGTGTAGGCAGCGGCGCTCGTCCGCGCGCCGGCGACGAGGTCGTGCACGCCGGGCACACCCTCGACGGGTAGGACGAGCGACATCCGCAGCGGCTCGGCGGCCGCGTCTCCCCAGTAGACCAGATAGGTTGCGAACGTCTTGCCGTCGAACAGGAGCTTGTGCGGCAGCGTCTGCGTGACATCAATCACGCCGGCATGCAATGAGAGGCCGGCAACCGCCGGATCGAGGATCGAGACCTCGTCGACCAGCAAATCGGACACCGGCATGAGCGCACGAATCGCGGCCGGCGTCACCTCGGATGCCGGCCACGCGTGCAGCATCACATCGGTGCCGAGCTCGTCGAACACGGCGTCGACAATCCGCCGCGCCGGATCTGTCGAGCGATCGCCAGGCGCCGATCCGTTCAACACGATCGACGCTGTCGGATCGACCCGGTGAAGCCAGGCGCTCACGCCGCGGTCCGCGGCAGCATCGGCGATGAGCATGTCGACATAGGGCGCGAGCTCGGCGCGATAGATCTCTTCACGGCGCGCGCGGTCGTTCATCGCGCGCCCGCCGAGCGCCACCTGAATCGTGTCGCGCGCGGTACGGACCTCGGTCGCCGCGACCTGCACGGCGAACGCGGCGATGCGCGCCGGCTGGGTGTCCACCGCGACCTCGAGCATGTGCAGCGTCGCACCGTGCCCGTCGACCAGCGCCTTCAACGCGCTGCGCCACGCGTCGAGATCGCGCTCGCTCGCTGGCGCGTCGATCGTCAGCCAGACCGGAAGGTGCCGTGCCTCGAGCGCGGCGAGCCGCGCGTCGAGACGGCTGTCGGCCGGAAAATCGGGCGCGGCGACGCGGACGGCAATTGGAAATGGCACCGTGCCGGTGTCGTCGAGAACGCGGAGCGCCGCGCCGGGCGGCTCATCGCCGACCGCGATGCGCGGCGCCGGCGCGTCGGCGGCAAACGCCACCGTGGCCGCGCACGACAGCGCGACAGCGACGGCGAAGACACGGACAACGCGGCCGTTGCGAACGGGCCGCCGTGGGTTCTGAAGCATTACGTCCCTGAAATCGGCGTCATGTCTCCGATGCGGCCGAACGATCCGTGTCGCAACACCTCCTCGAGCCGGCGGCCGAAGCCGCTCAGCCGGAAGTAGTGCGCGAACTGCAGCCGCGCCGGAAGCTTCACCCGCGG